>Ga0247611_10002343_pt1 | contig 30792 bp, 18 predicted proteins | sample 177DNAGHGhighgp2_FD_192422 | JGI IMG/M metagenome (GOLD analysis project Ga0247611, IMG submission 192422) | Sheep rumen microbial communities from Palmerston North, Manawatu-Wanganui, New Zealand - 1770 DNA GHGhigh gp2 | ecosystem: Host-associated > Mammals > Digestive system > Stomach > Rumen... | reverse complement strand
TATTATCTTTACATTTTCAGCTGGCATTACAAATTTATTAGTATTTACGATTACTCTACCATCTTCTGTTTCTGATATTTGATCAAATTCTACTTTAATTCCACTTTCAGTTTCAAGAGTTATACTATGTAATTTATATCCTTCATTTGATTTTAATACAAATGATATTTCTTCACCTGCATTTGATTCTTCTACTACATCAATCGTTCCATTATTATCAGTTTCTGTTGTTATATTATATTTTATACTATCTTTTCCTATTGTTATTACTGGTCTTATTCCTGCTCCAATCATATCATTACACATATCGCCAATACATACATTACCTAAAGTATCAACAAAATAAGCAGCTTTCGTGAAATATGAAGTAATCGGATTTATCGTTTTAGTCCAATATGTTGTACTATAAAGCCATTCATGTCCAGAAGGTAGATATGCCTTAAGATCTTCAAGGACAAAAAAATCGCCATAATTATTTTCTTCTATAATTTTTGCACTCCAATCTTCTAATGATAATCTTTTATTAGATAAATTGTATACAACACTATCTAAGTCCTTTATTGATAATAAATCAACATCATTTACTTGAAATCCTAAATCATTTAAATATTTTTTATAAAGATTATATGACATAAATGATTCATCATAATAAATTTTTTTATCTTGAAATGATCCTCCACCATATGCTTCTCCATCTTCGTCTAAAGAAAGTATTCCTGACCAATCTGATTCTACTCCATACTCTGGAAATTCAGGATTTCCCAATTCTCCACCATGAGCTCCTATAGCTTTAGGATTTTGTTTAGGCATAATGCTCTCTTCAAGATAAAAATAATGATCATCTTTATAACAATTAATACGACTAACAAGATCACTATCAATTTCAGAAAATTCAGGCTCTTTAAAAATATCATCATCAATATAATCAACAAGATCTGTATTTTCAAAAAGCACTGCATATTGATTATATAATTCCATAAAGCGTTCCAAAGAAACATCTATTCTTATTTCATTATTTCTTGGAATATAACGATAAAAAATAAAAGTATAATGATCTACTATATGATAAGCAGAAACAGAATCCAGGTCCCAATCTTTATAATTCACGAATTCTGGTTCATTCGTCAAAGAACCCAAATCCCAAAAACGTCGATAAGTACAATACTTATCAGTACAATAATTACTTTTTAATTCTTCAAATCTTTCTCTTGACACGCTTACAATATCGTAAACTTTTCCCGTGTCAAGATTATATTTAGAAAGCATTCTAACATTATTATCATTATTTTCTATGATATAAAAATGTTCCCCTCCGCAATTAATTTCACTTCCGATATCTTTTCCATTACCACTTACTACAGTACAATATTCTTTTGCACTAACTAATACTGGTAATAAAAGTATTGTTGCAATTAAACTTAAAAGTATTCTTCTAGTTTTCATATTTACACCTCTTATCTTAATTTCATTATATATAATGAGATAAGGGCATGTCTACAACGTCAACAACATTACATCAATATTACACGTATGTTTACAGTTTTATTTACGCAAAATAAGTAAAGTTTGCTTTACTTATTATATACTCTTTCACCAAAAATCTTAGTACCTATTCTAATAATATTTGTTCCTACTTCAAGTGCTATTTTATAATCATGACTCATTCCCATAGATAATATTGGTAATTTATATTTCTCTTTTAAATTTTTCATCTTTATAAATGATTCTTTAATCATCTCTTTATTTTCACTATTTGGTCCTATAGTCATTAAACCTAATAAATTAATATTAGATAGTTCTTTTGTTTCTTCAATTAAATTATCTAATTCTTCTAACTTACAACCGGTTTTATTAATATCATTTATTATATTAACTTCAATTAATATATTAACTATTTTATTATTCTTAATCGCTTCTTTATTTATTTCTTTTACTAATTTAATTGAATCAACAGATTCAATCATATAAATATTTCTTTTAATAAGATTTTTTACTTTATTAGTTTGTAAATGACCTATCATATGCCATTTTATATCTTTAGGTAGTGAATCCATTTTTTTTATTAATTCTTGAACATAATTTTCACCAAAATCTCTAATTCCTAAATTATAAACTTTTAGTATTTCTTCATTACTTTTTGTTTTTGATACTGCAACTAAAGTTGTATCACCTATTTCTTTTTTTAAACCTTCGATAACTTCTTTCATATTTTCACCATTATTATTTTATCATAATATAGTTTTTTATTATAAAATATTATATAATTTTATTGGTGGTTTATGAAAAGATTTAATATGATTGATGAAGAATTTACATGTATTAACTGTGGAAATAAAGTTAATAAATTAAATACAACTGCAAGAGATCATTGTAATAAATGTTTATATTCCTTACATGTTGATATTAATCCAGGTGATAGATTAAATCCTTGTAAAGGTTTATTGGAACCTATTGGTATAGAAAAATATCGTGACACATATAAAATTATTTATAAATGTCAAAAATGTCATGAATTACATAAAAATATTATGGCATATGATGATAATATGGATAAAATAATAGAACTATCTAAAATTAATTAGATAGTTCTATTTTTTAAATATACTATAGGAGTGTCAAAAGATGGTCGTTGACGATTAATTTTTTCAACTTTTATTTTTTCTTCATCAAATAGTCTTTTTAATTCTTTAATATCTACTTTTTTATATAATTCCTTATATTCTTCAAGATAATCCGAAAAACTATATTTAGATTCAAACATTCTCCATGAAAAAACAGGGATGCAAGCAAGGAAAGTTACTACTAAATAAACTGAAGAAAATAACGAATTATCATCCTCATCCTGAATACTTAACTTTATATCCGTATCATCAATATAATGATATACTAATTCAACACGATTCTCTTCTTCTAAATCTTCTTTAGCAATTTCATCTTCAGTTTTTATCTTGTGTTCTATATTTGATGCCCTGCCTAAAAGTTCATCATAATTAGCATTTGGATCTTTAAGTAATTCTCTTATTTCATCAATATAATCATTAATTCCATAGTACTTTTTAGTTGTTTGATAATATTTTCCATCATCTTTCTTTTGCCAATTAGTTCTATATTCTAAATAGTTAGGTGGACACATAGGTTTAACATCATATGTAATACTATCACTTATAATTCCAGTATTATCAATTATTTGTTCATGATGTGCCGTTTTAATTTGATTTTGTCTTACAAATGGAACTTCATCAAACAATATGCTTTGTGCACCAAAAATAAGTCCTGCTACTATGACATATGGCGCAACACCTTGAATAAGGCGTCCAAATACTTTAATGTTTTTTATAATAGGTCTTAATTTATTTGCCATATTTGTACTTCTAATTTTCTCATTTACAACACTTAATTCTTCATTTATTTTTTCAACAGCTAAATCATTTACACCATTATATAAATCAATATTTCTAATTTTTTCATCTATTTTATTAAGATCACCATTTAATTCTAATATATTTTTATAACCACTCATTTTTTTATCCCCCCAAGCTTAATAGATAATGTTGGTGCAGAAGCGTTATCTATTAAATCAATTTTTTCATGACGTACTTTTTCAAATTTAATTTTCTTTTCTTTAAATAATCTTTCTAATTCTTCAATATCTACTTTTTGATATGTTCTTATATAATCATCTACATAATCATTGAAATCATAATAAGAGTATTCATCGCGCCATGCCCAAACACATACTGATGGCACAGCCGTTAGTAATAAATATAGTAAAGTTCCAGCAATATTCATTCCAATATCTTGAGCTTTTAGAACAACATCTTCTTCATCATTATATCGATATACGATTTTAAAACTTGTTCTATCATTAAGATCTTCTTCTGTAATTTGATCTTCAGTTTTTACTTCATATTTTATAGAAGTTTTTTCACCAAATATACTTTCAAAATCGAAATCAGGATTTTTAACAAATTCTTTTAATTCTTCTGTTGTATAATCTTTAATATTATACTCTTTTATCACTCTATAATATTTTCCATCTTCCTTTTTTTCCCATTTTGTACTATAGTGAGCTGAATTATATGGTTTTGATGATGGCCTAACATATATAATATTATCACTTAAAATCCCTTCACTATCAATTACTTGTTCATGTTGCGCAATTTTAAAGACATCTTGTGGATAAAAAGGAACATCACCAAGTAAAGTTTGCACTGTAAATGCTAAACTAGCACATACTACATATGGTAACACACCTTGAAGAGCTCTTCCAAAAATTTTAAGATTTCTAATACATGTTCTTAATTTATTCTTTCTATTAGTTATTTTTATATTATTCTCAATTCTTTGAATATCATTTTCAATATCAGCTATTCTACTACTATTAATGATATTATCATTTCCAATATTATCTATTGAGTTATCTAGATCTATAATCTCCTTCTCTAAAATTGAACTTTTATCATAACCAGTATAAGTTTTCTCTATCATCTATTATCACTCCCTTCGTATCATAAAGGCTTAATAGATGAAAAAAGACCCTTATGAATTCATATTCATAAAGGTCTTGTTCTATTAAATCTTATCCGGATTTCGGCTTGACGAATAGAGATCATCATTTGATGAGAACTACTCCCCTTTAACGGTTATTATATTACCATAAAATGAGAGTTTTGTCAATAATAACAATACTTTCATCCATATTAATAAAAAGTTCTTCGCCATTCAAGATAAGAATCATAATCACTTAATTTATCAATGATTGTTCCATCTTCTTTTATTTCAATAATACGATTAGCAACCGTACTAATAAGTTCATGATCGTGACTTGCAAGAAGAATTTCTCCTTCAAAGTTTTGTAATCCCTTATTTAAACTTGTAATACTTTCCAAATCCAAATGGTTTGTTGGCTCATCTAAAATAATAAAATTAGGATTTTCTAACATCATCTTCGATAATATTACTCTTGCTTTTTCACCACCAGATAATACATTAACTTTCTTAAAAACATCTTCATTAGAAAATAACATTCTTCCTAGAAAGTTTCTTAATTCTTGAGGGTCAGGAATATTAACTTCACTTTGTAACCATTCCATTATATCTTTATCATTATTAAAATACTCTGTATTATCAATAGGAAAATAAGATGGTTTAATTGTTTTACCAAAAAGGACTTCTCCTTTATTAAACTTAATTAAATGCATAATAATATTAAAAAGGGCCGTTTTAGCAATATTATTTCGTCCTACAAAGGCAATTTTATCTCCTTTATTAACAGTAATATTTATCTTATTTAAGATACGATTACCATTTTCTTCATAAACTAAATCTTTAATTGTTAATATTTCTCTTCCACTTGGTTTTTCCGGTTTAAAATCAATCCACGGATATCTTCTTGTTGAAGGAACTAATTCATCTAGTTTTATTTTATCAAGTATTTTTTTTCTTGATGTTGCTTGTTTACTTTTACTTGCATTTGCTGAAAATCTTGCAATAAAACTTTCAAGTTCTTTAATTTTTTCTTCTTTCTTTTTATTTTGTTCTTTAATTTGTTTAATTAATAATTGACTACTTTCATACCAGAAATCATAATTACCCATGAAAAGGGTCATTTTATTATAATCAATATCAACTATATGCGTACAAACTTTATTTAAGAAATATCTATCATGTGATACAACAATAACAGTATTTTCATAATTAATTAAAAATTCTTCAAGCCATTCGATAGCAGCAAGATCTAAGTTATTAGTTGGTTCATCTAAAAGTAAAATATCAGGATTTTGAAATAAAACTTTTGCAAGTAACACTTTAACTTTATGAGAGTCTTCAATTTCACTTAATAAATTATAATGTTCTGATACCGGAATACCTAAACTAGATAATAATTCACCAGCTTCACTTTCAGCACCCCAACCATTCATTTCAGCAAACTCAGCTTCAAGTTCACCTAATCTTATTCCATCAGCATCACTAAATTCTGTATGATTATAAAGTTCTTCTTTTTCAATTTTAATATCATAAAGTCTTTTATTACCCATTAAAACAACATCAATAACACTATAATTATCATATTTATAATGATCTTGTTCTAGAACTGCAAGACGTTCATCTTTGCCAATTGTAATTTCTCCACTACTAGTTTCAAGTTCACCACTTAATAATTTTAAGAAAGTTGTCTTTCCTGCTCCATTAGCACCTATTAATCCATAACAATTACCATTAGTAAACTTTAAATTAACATTTTCAAACAATGTTTTTTTACCAAATCTTAAGGTTACATTATTAACACTTATCATTTTAATCACCTAACGTTTATTATATAGAATATTAAATATTTAGGCAAGAAAAAGACTAGTCTTTTTTACTAGTAATAACATTTATATTAATATAATTAAATTAATTACTATTTATTATGTCTTCTTCATTTTTTAACAAAAAACGAAAAGAATTATTTCTTTTCGTTTATTTATTATTTATTCACATGAATAAACATATTTATCTCTTTTCGTTTTACTTGTTCCTGATGCTGCACTACATGTACAAGACATTACATTACCTGCTCCACAATCATTATTACATATTGATGTTTTTCCATTTTCGCATTTGTTTTTTGCTTCAGCTGCAGTATCACCAGTGAAATTACCACCACCCATAGAACCAGCAACGCAACCAACAGTAAGCGACGATGTCCATGGACTACCATCATAATCTACGCACACATATTTAACACTACCATTATTACTTTCGCTGCAATTAGATACATTCCATGATGTTGAACTATAACGCCAATCCCAAGTACATGGTTCAGGAACATTACATGTTACACTTTTACTTCCGGTTGTCCCATCACTCCATGCATAATTTGCCTGTGGTGTCACCGTTACTGTATTATTTCCTGAGGATGTTGTTGTATTATTTGTATAAGTTACATGATTTCCACCAGTTACAATACTAGATGAACCATCTGCTATGGCACTAGAATTACAACTTCCTGTTGTAGCTGTCTTTGATAACGTTACCGTTAACGTACCATTCACATAATTAATATCATAATAATTTGTTGTTACATGCGATCCTGATTTAATAACAGCATTAGAGACTACATTATCAACTGATCCTACATTGGTTATAGTACCTGTTACCGTTGCTGTATATGTTTCACCATTCGCAGCAATACTTCCTGATTCACTAGAAGAATTTTTAGTTAATGCATTACCATTGTAAGCCCTGCTATCAGAATCAGCTGTTATTGTAACAGAATCATTAGTAAAGCCAATTGTTGGATTGGGATTAGTTATATAGTAATTAGGTGCATACGTTTCAGCAGAAGTTCCTGGTGCAAAATTAACATTTGCATTATATACATGATCTGAATGTACAGTAGTTGGTACTAATCGTAATGAAATATGATCGCCTAAACTTGATATCATTGTTAAAACTAAAGCTTGTTCATGAGCAGTATATCCAGAATAAATAAGAGTTCTATCTGTCTCCCAAGTAACAGGTGCTTTACCAATTGTACAAGGGAAAGTCTTAACATCAGTTGCCCCACCAGTCCATTCAAAATTGCTAGTGTCCGCTAATATAAATGATACATTATGAGTACCAGCAGAAATTCCCGAATCTGGTGTTGCTTGATAGATAACTTCATCAAACGATGTCTTTTTTTGAGTATATGCTGTTGATACGCCATCACTTCCATATCCATGATGAGTTCCATATCCATCTTTAATTAATATTTGACTGTTTTTATTATAAACTAAACCCTGTTTACACGGATCAGTTGGTGCATCAATAGAATACTTTGCTATTTTACAATTATAAGATATATCATTTTGAGTTCCATCAGTCCATTCAAGGTTTGTTTTATCAGGAAGATTGAAATCGACATCATATGTTCCCGCATTTTTACCTGTTATTGGCGAGAAAGTATATAAATCTTTACTTGGTGTTAATGCTTGAATTTTACCACTTGCACCACCATATTCATTTTTTATTAAAACTTGATTAGAACCATTATAAATTAAACCACCAACACAAGGTTCATTTGGTATAGTTACTTTGTATCTTTTAATTGTACATTGAATTATTTTATATGTTCTTGTATTATCAGCCCATGTGTAATTAGCATCTGGCATGGCAATAATTGTATACGTACCAGCATTTTTTTGTCTATGATTAATTAAATGATATCCCGTTTGTTCTGTAACAAGTTCTTGAACAGTATTATCGTAGGTGAAATCATTGTCTCTATTACAATGAGGTTCATCACTAACAGGTATTTTTGATCTTGATTCTCTTCCATATAACGTATGGGTACTTGTTTTATCAACAGGTGTACTAGATGTATATCCATCTCCACCATAATCAGTATTATCATACCAATTAACAGTAGTATTATTTCCATTTACATTTATTTCACTTAATAAACCTTCATATTTACCATTTTTATATACTCTTATTGTTCCTATATCATGTCTTTTTTCATTGTTATCAAAATATACCATATTAACATTATATTTAACTGTAAATTCTAAAGTTTTTGTTGTTGCGTTTCTTGCATAATCTGTTACAGTTACTGTTAATAGATACTTTCCACTTTGAAGATTCTCAAGTATTCTTAAGTTACTTGCTGTTAAATTTTTATTATTAATATCAATACTTGGATCAGAATCTACTAATTCTTTTAATGAGAATACAACACTTTTATATCCATTATCATCATGAATATTTATTACTTCATTATTGTATGGATATTCATATTTATTTTCTAAGTCTTTTTCTTCTTCTATGTCTTTGATATCAAATGTAGGTGCCATATTATCTATTTTGACATTAAAATATTTTCGATTGCCTACTTTGTTAGTACCATCATAAGCAACTACATAATAACTTCCTGTTACACTTATATTTTTTGTACAACTATTATCTATAATACTTGTACATGTTCCTTCAAGTTTGTCATTATTGCCATTATATATTTCAAACTTATCTGTTTTTACATCTTCTCCCATTAAAGTAAATGTTATATTAACACTACTGGCATTGGTCCAAGGTGTTCCTGCATATGATAATGTTGGATTATAAAAACCACCTGTATTGGTACTTCCTGTTATCATTATTTGGCCGGTTTTCTTTCCATTACAATATAAACCTGTGCTTTTATGAGTTCCACATTTTAAACATACTTCATATTCATTTCCATTTTCCGTATTATAAATATATACACCACTACTTTTATCACAGTTTTCTTTTTTATCATATGTTTTAAGTGGATCAAGATAACTATGTTCTTCAAGTGTTTCAAGTGATACGAAATTATAATCATCAATTGGTCTATCTTCTCGATTATCATTAAAATAATCGTTACCTGCTATTTTTAATGTATCTTCCATTGATACATAATAATTTTTTTCTGCATTATCTTTTATATTACTAACTGTAAATACGCCTATTCCAATTAATAATCCTAATATTACTAGTACTGCTAGCATCTCTACTAGTGTGAAACCTCTATTTTTCATACTATCACCTATTATTAATTATATTATAAAAAAAGAAGTTATTCAACAACTTCTATTTTCATAAAATTTGTATTTTTATTATTAATTGGATATTCACCAGTAATAACAATTATATCTTTTGGCATTAAATTAAACTCATTAATAGTCTTTTTTGTACAATTATTAAATACTTGATTAGTATTATTATATTCATCTGTTAATTTTGGAACAACACCATATGTTATTGTAAGAGATCTTATTGTTTCTACATTTGTACTTAATGCTAAAATAGGACAAATTGGTCTAAAGAAACTTATTTTTCTAGCTGTATAACCACTATTTGTATTAGTAGCAATAGCTTTAGCATGAAGCCTAATTGATGAATCAACAACAGAATATGCAATACTTGATGTTATATCTTGTTTTGTATCACGCATTGTCATTGATAAATTTTCTAAATAATCAAAATCTTCTTCAGCACTTTCTAATACTCTATTCATAATATTAATAGTTTCAACAGGATGTCCAACAGTTGCTGCTCCTGATAAAAGAATAGCATCGCAATTATCAATAACAGCATTATACATATCCATTACTAAACTTCTCTCTGGTCTTGTTGATTCTGTAATATCAAGTGATATATCAGAAGCTATAACACCAATCTTTTCATATTTTCTTGCCATTTTTAATATTTCTTTTTGATATAATGGTAATTTTTCAATAGATGCTTCAAGTGATAAATCAGATCGATCAATCATAACACCATCACTAACCTTAACAATTTCTTCTAAATTATTAAGTCCATCTTGCGTTTCAATTTTACTTATTAATTGAATATGATTATCATTATTCTCAATTAATAAATCAGATACTGATAAAACATCTTGTTCTTCTGTAACACCAGATAAAACAACAAAATCAACCTTTTTATTAATACAATACAAAATACTATCATAATCTTCTTTATCAAGAAATGGTAATTTATAATTTCTATTTTTTAGATGAATTTCTTCTCTACTATGAATAACTCCTTCTTTAATTACTTCACATAGAAGATAATCATTTTTAATCTCTCTTACAACTAACTCTACTTCATCATCAGAAAGCATCAAAACATCTCCAACTTCATGTAATGATGTAATATTATCAGTATTAGTACATAATTGATTATCATTACACAATACTGGATAAGAATATATTTTTATTTTTTTATCAATTTTTAAAGTTACTTCATCTTCATGTAAATCAGATAGTCTTACAGCAGGTCCATTAATATCTAACATAATTCCTATTGGTCTATTTAATTCTTTCTCTAACTTTCTTACTAAACTGATTAAAGTATCACAAAATTCTCTATTTGCATAAGATAAATTAATTCTTATTACGTCAGTTCCAGCTAAAATAATATCTTTTAATGTATTATAATTACATGTATCTTGTACAATTGTTGTTATTATTTTTGTCTTTCTCATATATTCTCCTTAATATTATTATATTACAAAAAATTAAATCCTAATTATTGATTTTCAATTTTATACAAGTATTTACAATTATTTGATAATCATTTTTTCTTTCAACTTTACCATTTATTTTAACAATATCATTTTTATTAATATTTTCGATATCTTGATAGGCTTTAGGAAAAACAACAAATTCTATTGAACTCTCTTCATCACTTCCAGTAATGAAAGCCATATCATCACCATTCTTAGTCTTAATTTTAGTAATTTTATCAATCATAACAATCAAATCAACTGTTTTATTAAAATATTTTTTTATATCTATTAAATCAATAATATTATTATCTTGATCTTTATAAAATCTTACAGGATGATTAGTTAAATAAAAACCATAAACTTCTTTTTCTTTATTAATTAAATCAAATTTATCAAATTCTTCTTTTATTTCTATTTCAGGTTTTAGTACATAATCCTCTCCTAATGAATTACATAATTTGCTATAATTTAATAGATTATCAAGGTTTTCATACAATGTTCGATGACTATAATTAAAACTATCTAATAAACCACTATCAATAATTAATATATATATTTTTCTATCAAAATCTGTTTTCATAAAGAAATCATAAATATCATTAAAACCATCTTTTTTCGCATTTAATAACTTCTTAACAATTAAATTACTTAATCCTTTAATAACAGATATAGGCATAATAATTTTATTATTCTTGATATACCATATATCACTACTTAAATTAATATCAGGTTTTAATAACTTTATATTTTTCTTTTTCATTTCAAAAATATAATCAATTATTTTTTTATCATTAGCTGAATTATTAAGTATAGAAATATAAAATTCTTTGGGATAATTAGCTTTTAAATAAGCCATTTTATAAGAAACAATAGAATATGCAACACTATGACTTTTATTAAAACCGTATGATGCAAACTTAACAATATCATCAAAAACTTTATTAGCAACTTCCATACTATAATTATTACTAATTGAACCATTTATAAAATCATCACGTAAACTATTTATTAAATCAATTTTCTTTTTACTAATAGCTCGTCTTAAAATATCAGCCTTACCTAAAGAGAATTTAGCCATAATAGATGCTATTAACATAATTTGTTCTTGATATACAATAATTCCTTTTGTTTCTGATAAAATTGGTTCTAAATCACTAGATATATATTGAAACTTTTTACCATTTCTTCTTTCTAGGAACTCAGGAATCATATCACTAGGACCAGGTCTATAAAAAGCATTAGCATTATATATATCACTAAAAGTAACAGGTTTTAACTTTCTTAAAAAGTTTTGCATACCAGGGCTTTCAAATTGAAAGATACCTCTTGTATCACCATTTTGAAATAATAAATATGTATTCTTATCATCCAATCTAATATCATTAAACTTAATATCATTAATTAAATTTAGACAATCATCAATTATTGTCAAATTACGAATACCTAAAAAATCCATTTTAAGTAGACCTAAATCTTCTAAGTATTTAGCTTCATAACAACTTACATAAGATTCCCCATTATAAAGAAGAGGAATAATATTTGATAAACTAGAATTTGCCATTACAACACCAGCTGCATGAATAGAAGAATGTCTTGGAATATCAATAATTCTTTTAGCAACTTCATATAGTTTTTTTAATTTTAAATCACTATTAATCATCATATAAATTTTGTCATTTTCTTGATATAGTTTAGATAAATCATCTTCATAATTACCAATTAATTTACATAATTCATCAACAGTATATAAAGGAACATTTAAAACCCGTCCCATATCACGTAGACTTGATTTAACACCAAAAGTATCAAATGTAATAATTGATGCTACTTGATCACTTCCATATTTATTACGACAATAATCAATTACTAAATCACGTTTATTATCTGGAAAATCAGTATCAATATCGGGCATTGTAACGCGTTCACTATTTAAAAATCTTTCAAACAATAAATTATATTTTAAAGGATCAACATCAGTTATTCCTAGAGAATAACTAACTAAACTACCACAAGCAGAACCACGTCCAGGACCTACTAAAATATTATTTCTTTTGGCATATAATATAAAATCATATACTACAAGAAAATAATTAGAATAACCCATTTTCTTAATTACATCTAATTCATATAATAAACGATCTTTATACTTTATAGTAACTTTATTATGAAACCTTCTATTTAATCCATTAACACAAAGATTATATAAATATTCATCATTATCAAGACCCTTAGTATCATTATATTTACTAAAATCTGGTAGGCTTAATCCATTATCTTCTAAAGATAAATTAAATAATGAAAAGAATTCTTCATAATTATTTTTATCTTCTTTATATAAAACATTTGAGTCAAATATAATATCATCACTTATTGTTTTATTATCTCTTAATAATCCTAAATATTTAAGAATTTCTAAATCATCTTTATTAAGACATTTTATAGGATAAATATTTAATTCTTCATAACTAAATTTATCTTTAAATAATTTATTAATATCACTCTCTTCTTTATAAACTAATACTAAATCATTAGAGTATTCTAATAAATCATGATAATCAATTTCTTTTTCACTTTTTAATGTTACTAATTTCATTAAGTTAACATAACCATTATAATTTTTACAAAACAAAAGATAATTATCAAAATCAACACCAACAATAGGATTAATATTATTACTTTTACATTTTGTAATAAATTCCATTGTACCAAACATATTATCATCACAAATACATAATGAATTAAAATTATTAGTTTTAGCTAATTCAATTAAATCATCAATTTTAATTAAACTAGATAAAAAACTATATACCGTTTTAACATATATTGGTGCCATAACATCTCCTTAACTTCATTATATCAAGAAAAAACGAAAAGATATATTTCTTTTCGTTTATTTTTATTCACATGAATAAACATACTTCATATTCATTTTCTGTATTATAAATATATACACCACTACTCTTATCACAATTTTCTTTTTTATCATATGTTTTAATTGGATCAAGATAACTATGTTCTTCAAGTGTTTCAAGTGATACAAAATTATAATCATCAATTGGTCTACCTTATCTATATTAGTTATAGTATAAAAAGAAGACTATTACTAGTCTTCTTTTAATAAATCACTAATTATTTGTTTAGCAGCTTCAATACCACTTTTGGATGCAAAAGCCACAGTTTGATTAGTCTTAATTATATCACCACCAGCGTATACTTTAGAAATATTTGTATGATACATTTCATCTGTAATAATATAACCATCCGTATCAAGTTCTACACCAATTTTATTTGTTAATTTATAAGGTTTTGAACCAATACATAACAATAGATAATCACAAGGAATTAAATAATTAGAATCAGGCACATTAACAACACTTGGTCTACCAAATCCTGTACTTAATAAATCTGTTTTCACTACTTCAAGAGAATTAACTTTTTCATCACCAATAATTTTAACTATATTCGTTTGAAAAAGAAAGTTAATATTATCTTCTTTAGCACATCTAACTTCTCCTTTTTCAGCTGGCATTAAATATTCATTTCTTCGATAAACAACTGTTACATCAGTATTAAATTTTCTCTTAACTGTTCTTGCTACATCCATTGCAACATTACCGCCGCCATAAACAATTACTTTTTTATTATTAAAATCAATATTTAATTTATTTTCTAATAATTCGTTTCCCCCAATAACTCCAAATAAATCTTTACCTTCAACATCTAACTCTCTAGATTCATTAGCTCCTATTCCTATATAAATTGCATCAAAATCTTTTAAATCATCAAGAGATAAATTTTCTCCTAGGGTCATATTATATTTAACACTTACACCCATATTTAATAGACGATCTATTGTTTTATCAAGAATTCTTTTATCAAGTCTAAAATCTGGAATACTATGTCTCATAATTCCCCCTAAGGAATCATATTTTTCATAAATTGTTACTTTTATTCCATTACGTCTTAAATGATATGCACAAGATAAACTAGATGGCCCACTACCAATAATCGCTACATGATATTTTTTTTCATCTAACATTTTAATTTCCCAATTATTTTCAAGAGCCATATCACCAACATATGCTTCAAGTTTTCCAATACTTACAGGATTTCCTTTCATTCCTCTAATGCACTTACCTTCACATTGATTACTATGAGGACAAATTCTTCCACATATACTAGATAAATATGTTGTTTCTATTAAAATGTTATAAGCTTCTTCTATTTTATCTTCTTTCATCATCTTAATAAAATCAGTAATATTATTGCCAAGAGGACATCCATTTATACATGGCTTTTTTACACAACTCAAACAATAATTTGCTAAATCTTTATAATTCATATCTTCACCCATATTAAAAGTATATTATAAAAAAAAGACTATTTCTAGTCCTTTTCTTATAATAATATCAATTTCGAATTGTTCCTAATATCCGTATTTCTTATTAATGAATTCATATCATAGGCTTCACCAGTTTCTGCATTATAGAATAGATAATCACCATCCATATTAAAAGCATGACCTGATAAATCAAATAATGATTTTTTTACTAAAGCAATGACATTATGAACTCTTCTATTAACAGGAATAAAGATATCAAAAGATTTTTCAAGAGATGGAACATTAACTGTTACTAAAACTTTATTATTCATCATCATCACCTATTGGTTCATCAGTTACTAAGTTAACAAGAGTTGTTTTAGTATTCTTAACAACAACACCATATCCCTTAGGAACTTCATTATTTGTTTTCTTAAATCCGATATTAGTTTTAATTGCTGTTTGATCAGCAACACCATTGTAAACCCAAATACCATAATTACTATCAACAGATGCTTTATACCATTTTTCATATTCATTTTTCTTAAAGCCATCAGGTTGATCAACAAAAATGAAATTAAACGTTTGCATATCTTTGATTTTTTCTAGATAATCTGTTAATAATGTTTTATTCTCTGGAGAAATACGAAGTAATAACTTAGTGAATCCAAATAAGACAATTACCATTGACTTATTTTTAACTATTCCCTTATTGGAATAACCATCTACAACATATTGATCATATTGCATCTTAATAGCATCCATAATTTTCTTTAAATATTCATCAAAATTTTCTTTGATGTAAGATACGTTAGTGTCATATGTACTTTCTAAATTATTATCACCATCAAATAAAACAACATTAGTATTAGGTACTTTACTCAATACTTTAGTAAATGATTTAACAAAGTTAACAGTATTTTCAATTTCTGATGCAGAAACAAGAGTAACTAAATTATCTTTAATATTAAAGTATTCAGGTTCAATTGTTTCTTTACTAATTCCAACTGGTACCATTGATAAGTTCTTAATATAAGGTACCAAATCTGGAACAAGAACATTTCTTGGAACTACCGGAACTTTTGGAGCTCTAGTTTGATATTTACTATTTAACTCCTCTTTTAATTTTTCAATTTTATCTAAATAATCATCATCTTTATAAGCACGAGCTGTTTGGAATTCAAATAATCCATCACTCATTCTTATTAATCCTCTACCAAAAATTGCTGAAGGATAAAGTTTTCTTGTATTACCAACAATTATTGAATAATCATCTTGATCATTAAATTGTAAAACAATATCTGAACGGAAGTTTTGACGTAATTTATATCTCATACCATTAGTTGTATTAATTGTTGGTACTAAGATAATACCATATTTAACACAATCACGAGTAATTTGATTAATACGATCATCATAATCAAAACTATCTTGGAAAGCATCATAATTATTAATAACTAAGATAATATAAGGAACTGTCTTACCACTTCTCTTACAATATGCTTGATAATCACCATTATAATTAACAAATAATTTTTTTCTTTTAGATATTTCTGTTTCAATAAGTCTAAATAAATTATTTATTTTTTCTTCATCATTTGGCATTACAACATCACCAACATGTGGGAAGTTTCTAAAACTACCTAATGTTCCTGCACCAAAGTCAATTATATAAATATTAACTTCTTCAGGAGAATGTGTTGTCATAAGTGAATAAATCATTGTTGAAACAAAAGTTTCTTTACCAGATCCAGCAGAACCATAAACACTTGTATTTCCATCATTAGTTAAATTAAGAGTAACCAATCCTTGTCTTTGGTTATTAGGATCATCAAATTCACCAACAATAGGATTTAATATAAATTTCTCGGCTTTATATTCATATTTTTGAACTAAGTTATCAACAAAGATTTCAGGTAAGATTTTTTCTAACCATAATTGTTTTGTTGTAATATTATTTTCTTTACTAATTTGAATAATATATTTTAATACATTACCAAGTTCTTCACCTAATGAATCATGTTTTTCTTTAACTTCATCATCACTTGTACTAATAACGTTACCAATATTATCAATAACATTAATAGATTGATCAATCTTTTTTCTTATTTTTTCTGTTGGAACATATTGAGCTCCACACCAAGCTGATTGTCCTAATGCAAATAATTCATTATAACCTACTTGTAAATAGAATCGACCTGCATTAGTAAGTAAGGCTGCATCAGGACGTTTAATCATTTCTGATGAGTCACTCTTATCTTGAACTTTTAAGCAGACACGGAATCTAGTATTTGACCAAATTTGATCATTAACAACACCACTTGGTTTCTGTGTTGCAAGAATTAAGTGAATACCTAATGAACGACCAATACGAGCAGCTGATATTAATTGATCCATAAATTCTGGTTGTTGACTCTTTAACTCCGCAAACTCATCGGAAATAATAAATAGATGAGGAACAGGTTCTGAAACTTGACCTTCTTTAAAGAACTTTTGATATTTATAAATATCAACAGTACTTTCTCCTAATTTATCACGAGCTTCATTAAAGATATGTTGACGTCTTCTTAATTCTGATTGAATGGAAGCAAGACTTCGATTCATTTCAGCAACATCTAAGTTTGTAATTGTACCAGCAAGATGAGGTAGTCTAATACCAGTTTCACGGTTTTCAAAAGCACCAGCAAGTCCACCACCTTTATAGTCAATTAAAATGAAATTAACATCCAAAGGACTAAAGTTAATAGCCATTGATAAGATATATGTAATAATAAATTCTGATTTACCAGAACCAGTCATACCAGCAATCAATCCATGAGGTCCATGATATTTTTCATGTAAATCAAGTTTTAATAAAGTACCTGATTTTTCTAAACCAACAGGAACAGATAAACTTTTTTGACTATTATTCATCATCCATCTATTTAAAACGTTTAATTGTTCAACTTTACCAACATTATACATTTGTAAGAAGGAAACACTTGTTGGTAATTGTTTTTCTTCATCATTAAATTCAATTGGAATATTTGATACTTTTCTTATACAAGCTGTAACATCAACACCATCAGGGAATTCAGCTTTAAATTCTTTTTGATGACCTTGTGAAATTTCACTTTCAAAGATACCAGATATTTCACGATTAATATTAATAAAGTTTTTACATTCAGATGGTAAGTTTTGTAACTTATTACTCATAATAACTAATGAGAATCCATAATTAACTTCTTGTTTTAATACGTCATTTATTATTTCAATATCACGATACATATGATAATTATCTGTAATAATTAAGAAATAAGGTGGCGCTTGATAAAAGTCTTTAAGACCTGAAGCTTTACGATCTTGGAATATTTTTTCAAGATACAATGATACTTCACGAACTTCATCTAAGTTTGTTGCATAAAATCTTGTTTGTTTAACATCATCAAAAATATAAGGAATATTATGAATATATTTCCAACGATATTCATTCTCACTATCTGTTAAAACAACTATTTTTAAGAATTCATAACTATGATATGCCATCATTTGAACTAATAAGCTCTTAAAAAACTCTACAGTATTAACAGGATCACCAATAATACTTGTAATATATTTTTCAATTAACGATATAACAATTGGAACATTAATTAATGTTTTATTATCTTCAACTACAGATATAACTTTAGCTTTCATTTCATCAGTTTCTTCAAGTGAGAAATGTTCTGGTGAATATTTAACATCTGCATATATAGGAAGATTACCAATACCTAAACGAAGTGATAAGAAATCTCTTTGTTCAATAGATCGTTCCCATAAAGTTGTTCTTCTTCTTAAAATAATATTTTGACAATCTTTAACAGGAATATATTTATCTTTTAAAGTTTGACTTTGTTTTTGAATAATACTTAATATTTCAACTTTTTTATCATCTAAGTAACGAGAATATTTTTCTATTCGCTCTTTTTCTCTTTTATTCCTTTTATGCTTTTCAACAATTCTACTAATAATTGGCCAAATAAGCGTACTTAAAAACATTGCTCCTGCCATTACTAATGATGGAGCCGCTTTACTCCATGCATCAGCATCATCAGGATTCATTCTAGATAAAGTTGAATATACTGTTACCATTGATGTTAATGACATTGTAAACATTGGACCTAGTGTCATTAAAAGAGAATTATCATCTTCATTTTGTTTAGCAGGAGGATCTTCAATAACAACCTCTTCTTTCATAACATCTTCGATGAAACGTGGAGAACGATAGAAATATTCTTCTTTAGAATATAAACTTCTATCTAATTCTTCTTCTTTTAAAACACTATTATCTAAGTTATAACTTACATTTTGTTTAAAACTTAAAATTTGTGATACTACTTTAATATAATTATTAATATTATTAATTAATAAGAAATTATTCATAACGATAATTTTAAGACCAGCTATAAAAATAACATCACCATAATTTAATGATGCAGCTTGATCAATTTTCTTATCATTAACATAAACACCAAATTTACTATTATTATCAATAATTTGCCATAATCCATCTTGATAATATAAATCAGCATGTTCATCATCCATTAAAGTATGACCATATAAAATATTACAATTGCTTGATTTACCAATCTTTAATCCGCCATTACTATTAATATTATATACTTTATAACTATCATCAATATTAGGAAGAGCATATAAATAATAATAATTTTGTTCACTATCATTCTTTATTACATAAAAATTATAATCACTTAATAAAACTTCATCAAAAGTTCGATCACCAGAAACAACTTGTGTTTCATAATTACTTTTTAAAACCCATTTGCCATCTTTAGCTAATATATTTATTAAGTTTCTTTCATTTTCAAAACTATCAATATCTGTAATCCAATAATTATTCTTTACAGTATCTGGTAGTCGATAACTATACAAACGATTATTTTTAATAAGTAGTACCTTCATAGACACAACTCCCTATTCTATAAAATATTGTATCATAAACCATTTTTGATATCAATTAATATTAAATAAAAAAAGAAGATTATTTTTTAACCTTCTAATTTATAATTACATTCACTACAATATGTTCCATCTTCCTTAATAACCATAATATTACCACATTTAGGACAAGGATTTGGAACAGGTTTGTCCCATAAAGCAACTTTGCATTTAGGAAAATTATTACAACCATAGAATGTTTTACCTTTTCTTGTAGTCTTTGTAACAATATTCCCATCACATTTTGGGCATTTCATAATTACTTCAACGGGCTTTTCTTCTTTTTCTTCTTTTTTAATATATTTACATTCAGGATAGTTAGAGCAAGCAACAAACTCACCATATCTTCCTTTCTTGATAACTAAATCATTACCACAGTTTGGACACTTTTCTCCTGTTTGTTTAGCTTCTTCTTCCTTTTCATCCTTTTTTATATATGTACAATCAGGATAATTAGAACAAGCTACAAACTCTCCATATTTTCCTTTACGAACAACAAGATCACTTCCACATTTAGGACATAACTCTCCTGTTTTAGATGGACCTACTCTTTCCATATTCATGAAAGCTTCATGTAATGTCTTTTCAAAAATATCATAAAAAGCATGTAATACTTTTAAATTATCTAATTTACCATCAGCAATCTCATCTAATTCTCTTTCCATATTAGCAGTATATTTTACATTAATAATATTACTAAAGAATTCTTGTAATTTATCAGTTACTGTAAAACCAATTTCGGTTGGATAGAATTTTTTATCTTCAACACCAACATACTCTCTTTCTCTTATTGTAGACATAATCGTTGCATAAGTACTAGGACGACCAATACCTAAAGATTCAAGTTCTTGTATAAGTTTAGCTTCTGTATATCTACTTTTTGGTTTAGTAAAATGTTCTGATACTTTAATATCATCAGTATTTAATGTTTTAACACTTGATAAATCAGGAAGAATCGTGTCATTAGCATCTTCGTATTTTGAATATACTTTTAAATATCCATCAAAAGTAATAACTGTTCCACTATTTTTAAATTGATAATTATTATTATCTAAATATACTGTTGTAACAAGCGTTTTAGCATCAGCCATTAAACTTGCTAAAGTTCTATAATAAATTAAACTATATAATTTTAATTCATCTGGTGTTAAATAATTTTTTAAAGTATCAGGAGTTCTTCTAATACTAGTTGGCCTTATACCTTCATGAGCATCTTGAACATTCTCTGTTTTCTTACTCTTTTTAACATAACCAATATATTCTTCACCATAAACTTCTTTAATATAACCAAAAGTTGGTTTAGTAAATTCATCAGATAATCTTATGGAATCAGTACGCATATAAGTAATTAAACCAGTATGCTCAGAACCAATATTAATACCTTCATATAACTTTTGGGCAAGACTCATTGTTTTCTTGGCATTAAAACCTAATTTTGTAGAAGCTTCTTGTTGTAAAGTACTTGTTGTAAAAGGAAACTTTGAACTTCTATTTTTATTCTTTTTATCAATTTTAATTAAGTTAAATTCATTTGATAAACTTTTTAAAATCTCGTCTGCCGTATCTTTATCTTTAATCTCTAAATCTTTATTATTATATGCATATAATTCACTATCCATATCATTATAATCATGAAAAATAGCATTTATTTTATAATATGGTTCACGAACGAAAGCAAGTATTTCACGTTCACGATCAACAACAAGTTTCAAAGCAACACTTTGTACACGTCCTGCACTTTTACCACCTGTTTTATTTTGCATTAATTTAGATAATCTAAAACCAATAATACGGTCTAATATTCTTCTTGTTTCTTGACTTTTTACTAAGTTATAATCTATCTTTCGTGGATTAGCTAATCCCTCTAGTACTTTTTCTTTGGTAATTTCATAAAATAGAACACGCTCATACTTATTTTCTTTAATACCTAAGGTATCAAATAAATGCCAAGAAATGGCTTCTCCTTCACGGTCGGGGTCGGTTGCAAGATAAATTTTATCAGCTTCTTTAACTAATTTTTTTAATTCAGTTATTACTTTCTTTTTACCTGGCATTGGTACATAAGTTGGTTCAAAATCATGTTCAACATCTACACCTAATCCGTATTTACCAGTTGTAGATAAGTCTCTAATATGACCTACACTACTAACAACTTTATAATTATTACCTAAGAATTTTTCAATAGTTTTACTTTTTGCTGGAGATTCCACGATGACTAAATTCATATAAACACCTCAAAATAACTTATACAAGTGATTTAATTTTTTGTCAAGAAAAAAAGATATTCGCTTTCACAAATATCTTTAAGTATCTTCTTTTTTCTCTTCTTCTTTATCTATAAATAATAATTCTAAATCTACTTCTAAATTCTTATTATCACTTAAAGATGTTTCAGGAGGAATATTTTGTTTAATAACATAGCCATCACCATTAAGTTTACAATTTAATTTTAATAAATCACATAAAGACTTAACTTCATTTTTACTATAACCAGTTAAATCAATCATTTTATAATTAGTATCATTTGTTAAGAAGAAAACTTTTGTTTCACTAACAAGTTTACTATTTATTGGATATTGATTAATTATTTTATTACCATTTCCAAAGAATAAATATTGGTTCTTTTTATCTTTTAATTCTTTTTTAACACTTTCTACATCACTATTTATATAATTACCAACATAATCTAATTCATTAGATGAATTATTATTACCTTCATTATAGATATTATAATATTTTGATGTATTAATAACAATTTCTTTAACTGCTTTCTCAAGTGGAGTGGCTTTACCAGAACGTTTTACAACACCATAAATAATAATTTGGGGATCATCTTTAGGATACATAATAGCAATACTACGATTATAAGCATCCTCACCTTTTTCATAACCTTTACCATTTTCTGTTGGAATTTGCGCAGTACCAGTTTTACCAATAATATCATATCCTTCGATATAATATCCATGACCAGCACCATCCTTATCATTAATGTTATGCCACATTAAGTTTTTCATATAATCAACAGTACTTTTTGAGGCAACCGTTCCAAGAGATTCTCTTTTATTTTCAAATACAATATTACCTTTTTCATCAGAAACTTTTGAAACAATAAATGGTTTTAAAAGTTCACCATTATTAGCAATTGAAGTTAAAGCTTTAATATGTTGAAGTGGTGTTGTTGTAATACCTTGTCCAAATGATGCATTAAAAATTTCTGTTTCATATTTAAAATCAATTTTACCACCTTGTTCTAGTGAGTTATCAGTACCATTAATATCACTTTCAAAAATACCAGTTGGTTCACCAAAACCAAGTTTAATAAAATATTTTTTTAAAGTTTTAGCATCCATATATTTATCCATAATATTTACAACCGCAATATTACTTGAATAAATATAACCTTTATCAAAAGTAATCCATCCCCAACCAACATTGTTCCAGTCTTTTATGACGGTTTTATCCTTAGTTGTAAATGTACCAGATTTATATGTATCATTACCTTTATATACACCTGCTTCAAGAGCTGCCATATAAGTATATGTTTTCATAACACTACCTGGTTCATAAGGAATACTTGAATTGCTATCTAAATAATTTTTAATATCTCTTTTATTAGGATCAAAACTAGGAAGCGTTGAATAAGCTAAAATCTTACCATCTTTTGCACTAGCTACGACAATAGACATACTTTCATATTTATATTTACTTGTTTTTTTAATTGCTTCATCAACAAAAAATTGAACGTTATTATCAATTGTTAAATGAACATCATTTCCATTAACAGCTTCTTTTGTAATACTATTAGTTCCAGCAATTTTATATCCTGTACGATCTTTTTGATAAATGGTATAGCCATCTTCACCTGTTAATAATTTATCAAAATATTTTTCAACACCTAATTCTCCTTTATACTTACCATCATCATTTGCTTTAGCATAACCAACTAAATATGATGCAAAATTACCATATGGATAATATCTTTTATTAGAACTTATAAAATCAATACCTGGTAAATTTAGAGCATCTATTTTATCTTTAACAATTTGATTTAATCCTTTTCCTTTAGCCCCAAACTCTGTTTGATAAACTCCTTCTTTTGATAAATATTTAAGAATTGTTTCATAATCAAGATCAATAACAGTAGCAAGTTCTTTAGCTGTATATTCTTTATCTTCTACATGTTGTAATGTCTTAGAATTTTCTGATCTTTTAGGATCAAGATATGCTATTAAAGTATAACTAGAAACATCTTGAGCTAAAATATTACCATTACCATCATAGATAGTTCCTCGAGAAGCACTGAGAATTGTTTCTTTAGTTGTTCTCGTTTTAGCAAACTTTTGAATATCAATATCATCAATTTTTTTACTTAAAGACAAAAAACCAATACGAGCTGATAATATAACAAAAATAATTATGGCAGCAATAATAGGCATTTTACCAATTTTATTATTGATAATTAAACTTGTTTTTCTCATTACTCCTCCTATTATTTAATTATATCAATAATTATCATGTTATTAAAGATTTTTAGTTGACATTAATGTAAACAAAAAAAGACAAGTTAACTTGTCTTTAATTAATTTTTCATCTTTTTTTTAGGAACAAAATCCATTTCATCAAAAGGTAATGTATCTTGTGGTATAACAGGAATAGCCTTATCAATAACATCATTGATATCCATTACATTAGTTTCATTTGATTTATCTATATATGAAAGATTATTATTCATAAGATTCTTTTCAAAACTATTTCTTACTTTATCGACATTCGCTTGTCTTATTAACCACTTCTCACGATTTCTTTTTAAATCACGTAAATAGTCACTATTAATTTCAGCTTCACTGTCTTTAAATTCTTCATGTCGTCTTTCTATGTTACTTACATCTTTTTTTAATTTACGCATATTACCTTTGGAAAAGCCAATATAATATACTGGTAAATAACTATATTCATATAATAATTCTGGTAAATTCTTCAATTCAATTGGTTGTTCTTTTTCAATAACAAGTCCTTGTTCACGTCTTGCATATACAATTCTTGGTACTAAAAATCCACCTTTATTAACTAAAAGCAAACAACTATCTTCTTTTAAAATAATATCTACATCAATAGATGTTACAATATCATCCATTCTTGTAAAATAGCGAAATTTTTGCATATATCCCCCTTAATAAGTAACGTCCTATATTATATCACAAAACATCTAAAAATTAAAGTTTTTTTTGTTTGTGACGTGTTTTTTGATTTAAATAATCCACTATTTCCCTTATTATTGTTTCTTTATCAAAACCTTCTTTAAGCATTAGATCAATATCATACTTAATATTATTAAGAGCAATTTCACGACTACTTAATTCATGTCTATCATCAGGATTAGTTATATCACTACGATTAAAAGAAGGATCTAATTCACTATATCTTTTAACATTATTAATTCCCGTTTCTTTTTTTATTCTTTTTATAGCATCCTTAATACTTCTATTATTTTGATATCTAAAAGGTACTAAGTATACTAAAATATTCTCACCATAATAATTAATAATTGTGGCAATAGAAATTATTCTTTTACCAGTTTTTATAATATAAAAAGCATTATTAAGTTTTAATAATTCTAAAAGATTATTATTATCATTCGCTTCTATTTCATATAGATTTTCCATTGTTGGCATAAACTTATGAGGACTAGAACGAAAATAATTAATATAAGCCTCTTTTTCATCTTTAGTCATCGTCCATGATGATAATACTTCTCTAATATTAACATCATTTGTTAAATAATAATCTACCATAAACACCTCTATTTCATAATTTTAACTTTTTGAAAATTGTTAAATACATAATCAATAAAATCTATTATTTTATTTTTGTCTTCAAATCCATTAATAATAATATAGTCCATATAAAGTGACATATTATCATTAATATCATTTAAAAAGGCAATAATTTTTTCATAATCATTAAATAAATCATTTTCAAGAAAATAATAATGAATATAATTTAGAAAAACATCAAAGCCAATATATAGTTCTTCCTTATCACAATAATTTTCATGATATTTATTAAAAATATCTTTAAATAGTTTAAGAATCATTTTATAACTATCAGGAACAGATTCACTTGTACAAATATTTTTAAAATCAATTTTAGATGGTGCAATATTCGAAATAAAATAATTATTACTTTCAAAAAAATCTAATACATGATTTTTATTATGACAAATACAATCTAAAAATTCATATAATTCTTTTAATATCATTTTATTCGTTCCAAAAGAAACATTCATATTATCAAGAATTATGGCATAATCAAGATACTTTAACAAATTATTTTTTTGAAGCTCAATTATTTTCAAAAAGATTTTTAAATAATATCGTTCTTCCCTACTAAAATTTCTTTTAGGTAAATTAAAAATAGAAAGACAATTATTATATTCTAATCCTATATAAAGATTTAAATAAAAACGAAATAAGTTTTTATAAACTTGAACAGCTTTTGCATATTCCTCTTTAGTAATTGATACTTTATTTTTAATTAATTTTTGATATAATTGTTCTTCTTCAATATTCATAAGGCACCTACTATTTTTTTACAATTACTTTGTTTATATTTTTTAATAAATAATCTATAAGCGTAAAACATTCTAAATATTCATTAGAATTTAAACCAAACATATTAATCTTTTCAATATATAGTTCCATATTATTATTAATATTGTTTAAAAAAGAAATAATTTCTTCTATATTATTACTAATAAAATCTTTATTTAAAAAATAAAAATATGAAAAACTTACTATATAATCCAAACCTATTTTATAATCATATTTCTCAAAATTAAGTTCATAAAAACCTTCATTATAAAATTTATCAAAAATTTCACTGTACAACTTAATCATTTGTTTATAATCATCAGGAATTATCTTACTATTCATAAAAGAAGATAAATTACTGTCAATAACATTTTGTATAAAATAGTTATCACGCTTAATTATCTTTATTAAAAAATTATCTGATCTACACATTCTTCCTAAATAAGATGATAAATCGTTTAATTGACTTAACTCGGTTTCAAAAAAACTATCATTACAACCTTTTAATAAAGCAAAATCTAAATATTTTAATAAACCTTTTCTTTTTATATCAAGAATTCTACGAAAAATTAGCAAAAAAGTTTTATCAGTTTCCGAATACACTCTTATAGGTGTATGTAAAAAAGAAAGAGGTCTTGAACGTTCATATTTAAAGTCTTCAAGATAATAATCAATTACCTTTTTATAAATATCAATTGTTTCATATAATTCTTGAAGAGAAATATTTATATCGTTTTTAGCTAATCTTCTTAAGATAATCTTTTCTGATAATTTCATAATGCACCATATATCTAAAAATAAGATAAGATTTATTATAACATCATTTTTTAATAAAAAAGAAAAAAGTTAAGAAACTTAACTTTTTTTTACTTAATTAATCTTTTTACTCTTTGGTTAAACTCATCTGTTATTTCTGCAACATTAAATTTGCTATTTAAATCTAAGATTTCAAGACAAGACTTAAAATCTCTTCCTAAGTCATCACCTTTGATATCAAGTTCACTAGGAGTTCCAAAATAAAGATCATCTTTTCCAATATTTAAGAACTTTTTAGCAAATTTTTCTTCACATGTTTGACCATAACCATCATTCCAACTATTAGTAACAGCTGATGCCTCTAATATACGGAATAATATTCTTCTTAAGAATTCTACATGACAGTTTGTTTTATATAAAGCTTGTAGATTAGTCATTTCGCCAATTCTTTTTACATTAACAGCAACATATAATAATTCATCAAAATCAACTGATAATTCAAATGTTGATAGATTAACCTTATAACCATTTTTCTCTAAAGCATTAATAACACTTACTAAAATAATAGCTTTATTTAATACTTGTTCTTTAGTTGTATACCATGGATATGACAATGTTGAATGAATATTAATAAATTTAGGTTTTTTAACTCTTTCATATGATTCATAACAAAGAGGTGACCCAGCTGAATAAGCAGGAATATTTAAATGTCCTCCTGCAAGAGTTCTTTTAAGTTCATATTCATGTTTATAACCTGATTTGATTGTTGCGAGTTCTCGTACTAAAGTTAAGAAATTATCATATCCTTCTTCGGAGAAATCAATCAAATCTTCAACAGCATCTTCATAAGGGATACCAGCAAAAGAATATGCTCCTGTAAGGCTTTTTAATTCACTAAAAACTTTGGCGTTAATCGCATGTTTACTTTTTAAAAATTCATATATTTCATACAAATTATTAAACTTGATAAAAAATTCTCTATATTTCTTACCATCAATAATAATCTTTTCAGGTTTATAGAAATTATCAGGATGAGTCTCATAATTTTGATTTAGTCCCATTATCTTCTCCCGTTTTGAATAGCCCTATCACAAGAATAAACTAATTTTTTAGCTAACATTTCACTTGAATAATCTCCTAGTCCAATAGTAGGAACATCTTCAACTCCATCAAGAGAATACATCTTTTTTAAAGAACTCATAATAAAATTCAAATAATTATCATCTTTAATTTGAATAAATTTTTCTCGTAATACTTGATCAAGTGTTTTACTATTATGACGAATATATTTAGCAATAGCAGCAGCATCTCTTGTTGTTACAATACCTGGAGCAGAATCAATATTCATCCTCTTAGCATAGTTATCACATACTTCACGGAATTTAATAAATAAATCATACCATTCACTATATGAACCAAAGATTATTTTTTCTACTTGGTTATCATAATGGAATCTCTTTGGAGTCATACGTTCTTGAACTGATTCATCGATTTTACCACGAGATGACCACTGTTCATTTTCGCCATTACCATCTGTGTTACCAGCACTAATCATTCTAAAGTTAGGATTAATTGGTACGCTCATATCTTCAGCAAAAGTAACAAATCTCTTTCTTTCAGGATTTTCAAGAACATCTAATAGTCCAGAATATAGTTCGTTTAAAACTACTTGTGTATCGGTATTACCATTATCAAATTCATCAAGTGATAACATTCTACCATAAACAAGAGCAACGAAAGCTTGAGTAGCACGGAATCTTCCATGTGGATCATTATAGGCCATAATACTATATTTATCTGTAATTTTACCATTTTCTACTAATGGAATTCCAAGAAGACTAGCTACTTGCTTAATTACATAACTCTTTCCACATCCAGATGGTCCCCAAAGATATACCCAGTCACCTTCCATAACACAACGAACAACTTCTTCAGTCATTTCATGGAAGATTTCTCCTTTGGCTTTTCTTTCATTCATTCTATCTAATACAAATTTCATTCTCTCATCAAATGGAATACTTTCATCAAATGGAGCAATAATTCTTGTATCTATTTCGCTTGGAAGTTCTACTCTTCCATTCATTGGAATAACAATACGATCATTTCCTGGAATATAAATACCAGAACCAGCTTCAGATGGCGCACTAGAACTAGTTACTTGTAAATTAGGTAAGCTAGCTAAAATTTCTTTGATTCTAACTTCACCACCAGCTTCTTGAATTAATTTTTTAACTTGTTGGTCATTTTGTACATAATCTTGAATTGTTTTATGAACACGTAACATTTCATCTGTTGCTTGACTAGATAAGCTTGCAGCCATTAATTTAACTTCATTAATTTTTGTTTGAGCATCAATTAATATTTGTTTAAATACTTTATCACTGTTTTCTCTTAATTGTTTTTCAATTTCAAGTAAGTATTCATCTAATTTTTTAATTAATAAATCTTTTTCACGATCAATAAATGATTGTAATTCATCAATACCTTTTTTAGTAGCTGCTTCAACTTCTTGTTGATGATTATTAACTCTTTCTTGTAAATTTTCTAATTTTTCTATTAAAGATTGAGCTTTTATTGCTTCAGCTGAAATTAAAGCAAGAGTCTTTTCATCAATAGCATAAACACCTACTCTTTTTTTAGTTTCAATAAGCCTTTCTTCTTTTAAGGTACTAAGACTACTACATCTTTCTATTTCACCAATAAAGGAAATAATTTCATCTTTTAAAACAAATTGATTTTGGCAATAAGGAGCAACAGCAAGAGCATATTCAATTATTCTTTCATAATTAGTTATATATTCTTTATTACCAAGAATAATATTAATAATTTCTAGATAATCTCTTTTATTATCAAATAATGAGAATAATTTTTTATTAAATAAATTATTATGATTATGTAAATTAGTAATAACCATACTTTTTAATAAGTTATAATCTTCTGTTTCCATACCAAATGGAAATATAAATTTGATACTTTCGATTATCTCTTGTAAATTAAATTTATCATCATTATCTTGAATATTAGTTAGTATCTCTAAAAATATTCTTTCTAAAAATTCATCTTCAAAGAAATCATTATTTCTTTTATTATTTTTTACATCATTAACATAATAAATTAATATTTTTTTAGATTCATTATTTATTGAACTA
>Ga0247611_10002342_pt1 | contig 30802 bp, 36 predicted proteins | sample 177DNAGHGhighgp2_FD_192422 | JGI IMG/M metagenome (GOLD analysis project Ga0247611, IMG submission 192422) | Sheep rumen microbial communities from Palmerston North, Manawatu-Wanganui, New Zealand - 1770 DNA GHGhigh gp2 | ecosystem: Host-associated > Mammals > Digestive system > Stomach > Rumen... | reverse complement strand
GTGGAGACCGTTGGCGTGGGACAGTCGGAAACCGTGGTGAAATCCATGGTCGATTTCTTCCTGTTGCTGATGTTGGCCGGTGCCGGCGACGAGTTGCAGGGCATCAAGCGCGGCATCATGGAAATGGCTGATGCACTGGTCATTAACAAAGCCGACGGCGACAATCTGCCCAAAGCCAAGGGTGCCGCGTCGCAATATCGCGCCGCGTTGAAGCTCTTCCCCAAAAACGACAACGGCTGGGACGTGCCCGTGGAAGTCTGCTCCGCCCGGGAGTGTTTCGCGTTGGACAAAGTGTGGCAGATCATCCAGGATTTCGTCGCGCTGACCAAAGGAAACGGCAGCTTCGAAAGAACTCGTAACGAGCAGTTAATCAATATTTTCTATCATTGGATAGAATACACCTTGCACAACCGCTTCTACAACAACGAAGCCACGCAAGCCCGTATTGAGGAGTTGATCCCAATGATACAGTCGAAGCAGATTTCGCCGTACAAGGCCGCGGCGGAGTTGGCGGAATGACGCATCAAAAGCCTATTGGGACAAATATTTTTCAAAGCTGCCGCGCAAAACTAATCCCAAGGTTTTACCAACCACGTATCGTAAAACACATGGGCAGCCAACACTGCCACTAAAATGGCATCCCGTTCTCCATCTGTTGCATAATCCATCGTATTTTTTCTACAGCTTCGGATGAGACCGTATGATTTGCACCAAACTGCTCCACATATCCAACCACCATAATAAGAGTTTGGGAAAGTGCTTCGATTTTGGCAAAGTAGTTTGGGGATGGTGTGGTTAAAAAAAACTCTTCTGAAATTGCTATTCCCTGATATTTGCTTCTTAGCTCGAACAAATAGATTTGATAATTGCCGCCATCTTTCTCTACACAAAACTTTTTATATTTTTTCCGAACAACAGACAGGTACTTGTTATCCAAATATAAAGCTATTTGCTCAGAAGAAAAGCCACAATCGTAGTACACTGTATCATCTTTGAATAACGCAGAATCCACAACAAACTCGTTCCTGCACAACTTCTTTTGATGTCGGTTCGAAAGACTTGTCCGCTCTTGTCCGCATAAATTGTTAGTTATCAGAAAGATAAGAGACAAAACAAGAAAATAGTTTTTTTTCATAATTCACTAGGATGAACTTCTCTTGTGAAACGACACCTGATATCCGGTGGCACGGCCGAATGATGATTTATCCGTGGATGATTTGCGTTTGCGGGCAGCCGCAACATTCGCCGAAGAGGATGAACGGTTCCTGCGGCTGGCAGCTCTCCTGCTGCAGATATTCCCGCAGCGACTGCAGATTCTCGATTTGGTTGTCTATCATAATTGTCAGTTTTGGTGAAATAATGTTTTTTAACGCAAAGGTGAGGCGGGTTATTGTACTTCGAATGAAAAAGGACCAAGGGCTGGGGAAGACTAACTATCATTGGTGGACGTTAGAAGCGTCCACTCCATATTCAATTATGAAATCCAAGATGTTATCTCGTTGACAAATTGTCACGCGATTATGATTGAGTACCTTTTCAATCATTTCATTTTGACCTAACTTGTTTCCTTGTCTTTGAAACTTCATACACCTATTTGTCGCTTTTTTCGTTGAGGAGAAGCTGAAGCTCACACAAGTTAGAACGGTTTGAGCTGGTATTGCACAACTGTCAATAATCCAATATCCAAATTCTGCACTTCCTTTCGATGTTATATATTGAAAACCGCTGTCATTCATGAGTTGAATAAGTCCTTCCAAATCATTTTCAGGAATTATATATTTAACACAGCAACTCGTATCTGAATATGACTGAGAGAAAGCGCAAATACTGCAAACATTGAACAATAAAATAAACATTAAGATTTTTTTCATATTTTTTCATGAATTAAATGAAACGAGTGGGGGTCTGTCTGCTTTCTCGTACTCTATGACAAGTTTTCCCGATTTCCCGATTCGCGTAAGCTGTTCCGAACGGGTTCCCCCTTGGATTCCGGAGAGGATGATAATATCGTCATTAAATTTGTCAAAACCTTGAGGTCCGCCACATATTTCTATACATCCAACTGTCGCATAGGTCTCTTGCAATGGGTTGTCTGGACCATCGTGTATTAAAAAGTTACCATACACCTGCCAAGCTCCTATTTCATTGGACGCTGCACTGTGAACTTTATACGTCGGAATCCATTGCTTGATAATATGGCGTTGTTTATCTGCCAATCCACAAACATAAGGTGGACTTGTTGGTGTTTTTCTTGTGACACCAAACCGAAAGACATTATAGGTGAAAACAACTCTTTGGTTCCCAATAGTACCAATCAAATACAATTTATAAGTGGGTATTTCGTAGAGATTATCATCCTTATATGGGTAATTCCATGTCTTGCCCCTTCCTGTTATCTCAGCAGAAACGATGATTTTAACCTCCTTGATGCCATTTGTTTCTGTTTCATAATCCGTCACTTCGCTCACATCCGTCACAACCGCCCACTCATTGCGCCAGAAATCCATTACGTTGTTCATAATCATACTGTTTATTTGTTGAGAAACGGCAGAGACGCGGTCTATCGCGCCTTTGCCGTTGATGGTTACCCGTTGATGATTTGAGTTTGCGGGCAGCCGCAGCATTCGCCGAAGAAAACGAACGACTCCTGCGGCTGGTAGCTTGCTTTCCTGTTACGGATATTCCCGCAGCGATTACAGATTCTCGAGTTGGTTGTCTATCATAATTGTCAGTTTTGGTGAAATAATGCTTTTTAACGCAAATATCAAGCCAATTATTGTATCCAAACGGAAAAATTAACATGACCATGAAACAAAACTAATCCCAAGGTGTTGCAAACCATACATAGTACAACACGTAAAAAGCCCATCCCAATACTGCCACAAAAACAATGTATTCCCACCATCGGTTCTGCTTACGGTAAGCGGTGAGGACATGCAGTCCGAAACCAATGAAAACATTAATACACAACATCATAATAAGCATACCGAAGAGAAACACAAAATACGCAATGTCGCTAAAGTTAGAACCTTGCCGAATCGTTATTGTAGTACGGATATATTCAGATATGAAACTGTACGTTGAACTGATTGTCAACAACAATCCAACAAGATAGTATATGATTTTGTCATGTATCATTTTTTTATATAACAAATTCGTAAATGATGGCTGCCAAGATAAAAAGCAGAATCTGTAAAGCGTATTCCCATTTTGGAATTTGGCTCCGATATTTCATTCCAACAAAAGAGGACAGAATAATGGCGATATTCGGGCTTAACAACAAAGAATAAAAAAAATACAAGCTGTCAGTCCATCTGAAAAAAAAATAACAAACGGATACGTTTAAGACACAATAGGACCAAGCAAAATAAGGGGTTAAACGCAACATTTTGTCGAATTGTAATTATTTGTTTGGTATTTTGGATGCAAGTTCAAATAATGATTCCCAATTATCATCTAACTCTTCCAATGTGAGCCATCCGTATTTATATCCTGGTTTACTGACTATTTCTATGATTTTTTTGTTCATATCAGTAATTGTTACGTTGCCAACTCTGTCAATCCAAACCGAGGGATGAAAAACACCTTTCCCTGGTATTTTATAAACCATATCCTTGTGTAAACACGTAGCGATGCCATCTACATTCTGCCAATGTACGGTATGCGGTTTCACTTTATTCCTTTCCCCAGCGTTGCCATCTTCTGGTTTATAATATACAATATGGTCACTTTCATTGTGAATTCTACAGAAAACCATTTCCGTGTCATCTATCCCCGTCACCTCGCTCGTATCAGCCACCGCATCCCACTCGCTGCGCCAGAAATCTATCACGTTGTTCATAATCATGCATTATAAGTATTAAAACGGTAGAGACGCGGTCCATCGCGCCTCTGCCGATGATGGTTATCCGTGGATGATTTGCGTTTGCGGGCAGCCGCAACATTCGCCGAAGAGGATGAACGGTTCCTGCGGCTGGCAGCTCTCCTGCTGCAGGTATTCCCGCAGCGACTGCAAATTCTCGATTTGGTTGTCAATCATAATGTCAAGTTTTGGTGAAATAATATTATAAACGCAACGGTGGGGCGGATTATTGTGTACTGGACGGGAAAAGTGAAATGGCCAACGCGAGAAAGTGTATAACATGGGATGGGAGTGGTAAAGCGATAGTTATTGGTGTGTAATGTCAAATGATTGTGTCTGGAAATTGTAATGAAGATGAACCATTCCTCCTGTGACAGATTCCTCCTTGAAGGACACAGTTGTATATAAAAGCAAATCATCTTGGGTCGCCGAATCAGCAAGCGCAACTGTAAAGCCAATAAAATCGTCAAAAATTCCAGATGCAGGATATGGTTTATAGGTTGGAAAATCCACCAATATTGATGAAAAACAATAAACAGAATCAAAACTGCTCAAAACGATTAGGGGCATATAACTCAGATGTACACCCCCATTCCCGACAAATAGAAGAATATCCTTTGTCCCGTCTCCATCGAAATCCCAATTGCCAGAATAGTTATGAAAATCGCCATCTTTATTATAGGTGTAATGGACCTCTTTTATGCTATTTTTGAGGACACAACGAGGCAAGACAGAACAGCTCATATGAGCAATCACGAAAACCACCGATATGACAACAGTCACTGTTTTTTTCATACTAAAACAGTTTTTTATTCTCTGAATAAGGATGAATGCCCTTGGTGTAAAGCCGCCACACACGGTTTGCCTTTCCTTTCCCTTCTTCTGAAATGCCTTTATAAGCCATTACGGCATTATACCATGGCAAAGAACGAATAAAAAGGGGGCTGGTTTTATGAATAACTTGTTCGTATTTTAAAATTAATGCTCCGGCAGCAAGCATTACATCATTTTTGTTCCCCATGTCAAGATAATTATTCCTCCAGTTAACAGGTATGCTAAATTCTTTCACAACGGCATTGTAAACACTTCCATTTGTCACCCTGCCGAGGTTAAGCTGAAAAACAGCTTTTGGATTGGAGATTGGCACGCTCTTTATCAACCTTTTATACTCTTCACTTGCGCCCATCTCCGTTTCCGAAAACATAAGTGCTTTTAACAAATTGGGATCCATTTTTTGTGAAGATGAATACCTCTTTCTTCTGTTAAAGTCATCAACTACCTTTTTTATTTCGACATCTAATTTATTCCACTGACGCTCATCTCGTATTGCTTGTTCATATAATATCTGATTCTTATTCACAAGATTCTGTAATCTTTGCAGCTCGGTTTTATTAGCGTCAGAAAACACATTCCAAATTTCAGTTTCTGTTGACTGACTGTTTAATCTTCCTATCTGAACGTAGTATTGTACATATTGTTGCTTCGTTGTATAATATTTCTGAAGGGCATCATTTTTTTGACGAAGAAATTGATTTTTGTCTGGATGAACATACTGTTGCACAGTCGGCAAATCATTCGACAAGTCCGTCACATTGCTCACATCCGTCACCGCCGCCCATTCGCTGCGCCAAAAATCCATCATGTTGTTCATTAATTATGCTGTTTTAGTTTAACAATGGCAGAGACGCGGTCCATCGCGCCTCTGCCTTTGATGGTTACCCGTTGATGATTTGCGTTTGAGGGCAGCCGCAGCATTCGCCGAAAACCTTCTTGTACAATTCAGCCTTGTCCTCGGCGGTGGTGATGCCCTCCATGATCTCCAATTTCTGCAGCATTTCCAGATTTTTCAGATTCTCACCCACCGCGATGGCGTCCTGGGCCTTGATGTTGAAGCAGTCCAAAGCCTCTCCCTGCCCAAGCAATGCATCCACCACCACGCTGGGGGTGCGCAGGATGTTCTTCTCCACCTGGAGGATGACTCCAGGGATGTCTATTTCACGGTCCCCAAGTCTATAGCTGTCGTTCATTTTTGACCGCGACCAGAAAGTTTCTGAGACATCCCCGAAAGGTGTAGAAACGTCCACCTCATTCTCCACTATAAACTCCACGGGTTCACCTTCATGATTGAGGACGTAGCAATAATCTTTCAGAATCTGCGCCTTGACGGAGGTGCGTTGTGCTTCTACAATCACCTCTTCCAACAGCTCGTCCAGGTCTTCCAAGTCCACTATCTTCACGGACTCCATATAGCCATTGGTATAGGCAATGCGGATGTTGGACAAGTATGTTATGCTGACATACTCCTGCAGAAGCTGCCGGAACACGAAGTTCAACACGCGGCTCTTGTTGATGTTCTGGATTTCCCGCACGGTGGTGTATTCCTCGCCCTCGTTCACCGTTTCGCTGGTGGAGGTGTTGATTTCGATGTTCCTTGATGAATTACTTTGTGCCACATGGTGTTCCAATGCACGGTTCAAAGCCCGCGTGTTGGCCGTACGGCTCGCTGTTTTGCTATGGTTGTAGCCATAACCTACGGAGCCGGCCACATTTACCATCTTGCATACTTTTGCGGACACGCTGACTCCCACTTTCACATCGTGCGTCTTGGTCTCGGAATTGATGGTTTCCGTTCCGCTCTCCTCCTCTATCAGACTCTCCAGCTCGTCGATGCTGCTTTGGCTGACGCTGTCTAACAGATTCTCGGAATGGCTTTTCATGGAGGTGCTGTCCTTGTACGTTCGAATGGTGAGCGTGGTTTTCTCGCCCGGCAACAGAGAGAACGTCTGGATTGTCCTCCCCGCGCCGTAATTGCCAAGGTATGTGCTGGTTTTATACTCTTCAATGACAAAGATGCAAGGATGAGGAGTTGCGGGTTCTTTCAGAATCTCCACTCTGTTTCCGAATTTGTTTAGTTTATCAACAAACACCGGCATTGTTCCCTCCTGGGCAAATTTGGCCAACTGCACATCGTTCAAGTATGTGTCTTTTGCTGTGATTTTTGCAGTCAAGCTATCATCCTGATTGGCCACAGCTTCAAAATCCGTGCGAGACATGTCCAAATGTTCTCGAAAAGAATTAACGTTAGCCACCATGGCGGTGTGTGTATGTTGTAATTGGATGGACTCTCTTAATTTTTGATTTAAAGTGTTCGTTCTGATGGCTGTTGCCACTACACTGAAATAATTGTTTCTTGGAGCATTGTTGCAAGACTCCTTAAAACATTCACGGTCAATATTCACGGGCATATCCCCGTAGGTGGAGAAAGAAACACTTTCGGGCAGGTTATAGTCTATCTCAGGCGCGTTTCCTTGGCCCAGCTTGATGAACGGCTCCTGCGGCTGGCAGCTCTCCTGCTGCAGGTATTCCCGCAACGACTGCAGGTTTTCGAGTTGGTTGTCTATCATAATGTTATATTTTGGTGAATAATGATGTTGTTAACGCAAATGTCAGGCGGATTATTGTGTTTTGGATAAAAAAGTGTGCGAGTCACGAACCAAGACTAATCCCAGGGTGTCACAAACCATACATAGTACAACACATAGAGAGTCCATCCCAACACTGCCACAAAAACAATGTATTCCCACCATCGGTTCTGCCTATGGTAGGCGGTGAGGCAGTGCAGTCCAAAACCCACATGCATAGGCAGTTGTAACAAAAGAAGCAAGTCGCTTACAATAATCGTAACGGATAACAATTCACCCAACCAAGAACCTAAATGCCGGGATTGTCCCATACACTTTTGCTCCCAGCCAAAATACTCCAAAGCATAAAAAAACGTAGAAACAAATACCAATATAAAGGCATTGACATAGTATATGGTTTTATCTTTTTTCATGGCACCTTAACCAAAAAGCATTATAATAAATGGCAGTGCTATGGTGAACACTAAAAATAGAACCTGAGCTAAATACTCTTTCCTTATTTGTTGTTGACGATAGCGCAATCCACAAAATGAAACCAATGCGATAGATAAAAAAAACAAGGGGATAACACTAAAGATCTCAAATCTCAACACTTGTTCTGAATAGGCTTTAAAAAAACCGCTGAAACAAGACACCATGCCCGCCTGTACCATCTGCTCCAAAATTAAAAAAAGCTGGGCAAGAAAATAGAGGGCTAAAACAACCCACAAGGCGTTTTTCACAATGCGGTAATCATTTCTCATCATCTTATTTCTTTCGCTAAATCAAATAGTGTCTTCCAAGAATCATCCAATTCTTCGATGATACTGCCTGAGAAGAGTTCAACGTCATCTATCCCCGTCACCTCACTCGTGTCGGCCACCGCATTCCACTCGTTGCGCCAGAAATCCATGATGTTATTCATATTTGTTTTGTTGTTTCCTTCCCTGTTGATCGCAACGGCAAAAATAGCAAAAAAACTATTCTTCAATGACGTTGAAAACATCCAATATGGAAGCCGTTTTTATAGTTTTATTAATGACTATTCTCTCATTTTCCAGGAATTCGCTCAAAGATTCGCCAGCCAACACTTTTTCAGGATATGACAGGCTCTCGGACACAACCTTGCCAGTAGGGGCATATATTCCTACGAATTCAGGGCACCTGACACCCGCACAATAATTGGCACCATATACCATAAAGTAAAAAGAGTGTTCGTTTTCAACAATTCCAATATCAAACACAGGAATGTTTTGCAAGATAATGACCTTCCCGTCCCATGTTTTATGTAAGGAGGTGGATATTTCTATCTCTTTTTGGAAAATCTTACTGCCTTTGTGATAAAAAAACAGGACTTGTTTTACCACATAGGGTTGTGAAAAACCATATGGAACATTGTGATTGTAGTAGATCCATTTCTCTGCCAAATCATGATTGTACAAAAAAGTTTTAAGTTCGATTTCAAAGTCCTTGTAAGAGAGTGTGATTGTCGTATCTCGATAAAACTGATCGGTTTGAGCTTGAGCCTTATCAATATTGGCCATCATCCCTAAAAAGAGAATGACTACAACATATATTTTTATGGATGGTTGGAACAAAATCATACTTAACGTTTTAAAAATCCTACAGGCACTGCCAAAAGAGAGTTTCCTGTCAATAATATTGTTAACGCAAAACGAGTCGAGTTGTTGTACTCAAGTAAAAAAGGTCCAAGGCGTGAGGAAGATTATGAGGTGGCTAAAAAAAATAAAAAGTCGAAGTCTTTTAAGAGAACTATCGGTCTGAATCTTATGAATTTTTTTTTCGTACGATTCTTCTTTAATCCGCTTTCCGTTATTTCCTCCTCCCATAGCATAGCCGATTTTACACAATACCTTTCCCGTATGAATTTAATGGAAAGCCTGCCTCCGTAAAAAAAATGGCCACCGCCCCAGCTATATTCCACAATGAATCCGTTATTGATTTCAACAATATTCTCAATTTCAAAATTCTTCACTTCTTCATCTGGAATCGGTAGAATGACTTTTTCTATCGACATCCCTTCTTTTTGGATCTCTAAAAAGCGTTGTTCTGTCTTATCTCGTTCACCCTCAATCTCCAGTATTATTTGAATAACAGCATCGGCATGTTCGTTATTATGCAACTGTACGATTCTTATCGTATCGGATTTGATGATTCTTTTTTCTTGAGACCACCCTTCAAACAACAACATAAATTCTATTAATAGAAATAAAAAAAAGAATTTTGTCTTCATGTTAAATTGAGATTAAATTCCAAAAAATAGTGCCGGCTCCTGCGGCCGGCAGCTCTCCTGCTGCAGGTACTCCCGCAGCGACTGCAGGTTTTCGAGTTGGTTGTTTATCATAATGTTATATTTTGGTGAATAATGATGTTGTTAACGCAAATGTCAGGCGGATTATTGTGTTTCGGATAAAAAAGTGCGCGAGTCACGAACAAAAGCTAATCCCGCGGCGTGCAACTTTCCTGTCGTATGATGTTAAAAACAAACAGTTAATTACATAAAAAGCAAATTCAAAAATATTTTTAATACATTATGTTTGGTATTGAAAAAAAAGTATCTTTGCGGCGTTAATCTTGTGCTCACTAAGAACGGGAAAAATGGAAGAGTCGATAAACACAAACCCTTTTGAGGAAGCTCGGCGATATGTGGCCAACGCGGCGGAAATCATTCAAAAGTCAAAGCTGGATCAAGAAACAAAGCTTTATAGGGACAAAAAATATGTCCGAATAGCGGGTGACACGCTTTGGAAGGGTTGTCTCATTGCCCTTGACGCTGTTTTTGGCGTGCGGAAGGGCAAAGGCCGTCCGTCCATCAAGAAATACACAGAAGCGGTCGCCAAACGCGACCAGAAACTGCTGCAGTTCGTGAACACGGGCTACGAAACCATGCACCTTGTGATGGGCTATGACGGCAACAAGAGCAAGAAGGTCTGCGATGCAGGCTTCGAATGCGCCAACGCCATCATAGACCATTGCGAAAAGCTGTATCCGAAGCAAGTGTGCGCATAAGAAATGGCGGTGGATTTTTCGTTCTTTCCTGTTCCTGCAGAATCAGGTAGCCAACAGCCAACAGCCAACAGCTAACAGCTAACAGCTAACAGCTAACAGCCAGCCCCAGCAGCTCCTGCGGCTTCTCAATGATGAACTTCGCGCCGGCCTCCCGCAACTCCTCCAACGGGCGATATCCCCACAAAACACCCACCGGCGTCACCCCCGCATTGTGCGCGAGTTGCATGTCCGTGGCCGTGTCGCCCACATGCAGGGCCTCTGACGGCTCACAGCCGGTCTCTTTCAGAATGTCGAACATAATTTGCGGGGCAGGCTTCACCGGAACGCCCTCACGCTGCCCGATCATCGCGTCGAAACGGATGTTCGGGAAATATTTGGCCATCAGCGGCTCCACGGCAACGTGCACTTTGTTCGTGGCCACGGCAATCTTCAGCCCACGATTCTTCAACTCGGCAAGTAATTCCGTAATTCCTTCATACACACATGTTTTGTCCTCCATGTGGACTTTGTAGTACGCCACAAATTCCTGCCGGCACTGTTCGATTCGTGCGTCGGTGCGCTCTTCTTGAGGCAGAATGCGCTCGATGAGCTTCCGCACGCCGTCGCCCACGAAATAGCGGTAGGCATCCACAGGGTGCGTCGGGAATCCGTGCTGCTCCAGCACCCAGTTGGCCGAATCCGCCAGGTCTTCCAACGAATTGAGCAATGTGCCGTCGAGGTCGAATACGATGAGCTTCTTCATGGAATGGTTAAAGGTTAATGGTTAATGGTTAAAGTATTCATTGAGCAGTCCCGATGGGACAAGAGCTCGGTAGTGCAGAATGTGGCATAGAATCAGCATAGCAGATTTATAATATCATCGTAGGTAACATTATGGAAGTAGTCGTTGATATTGGTGTTTGTCATTGCTTCCGCGATGGATTGTCTGTTGATGCGGATGCCAATCAGTTGATCCACAAGTTCTTGAGGGTCTTTTTCGCCGAAGAAATCCCCGAAGAAACGGAGGTCGCGGATGAGGCCGTCGCGGATGTCGGCGACCACCTGCACGGTGCCGCCTTTCGTCCGGATCTTTTTGTTCACCGAATACTCCGGCGATTTGCCGTAGTTCCACTCCCACGTCTGGTATTTTTCCTCCATGAGCTGGCTGACGACAGCCTCTTCCTTCTCCGTAAGATTCTGAAGTGCTGTCATTTGGTTTTGCTTCATGATGAAATCCATCAGATAGTCCTTGAACTCCAAAACGGTCATGGGTTTTGGCAGATGCTCGGAGATGTTGGTGACGCGGCTGCGCACGGACTTCACCGCCTTGTCGATGAATTTGTCGGGATCCACCTTGAGGGCGTTGGCCAAATCCGACATCTGCGAGGAGAACAACAGCGTGCCGTGCTCCAACACGCGGTTCCCGAAGAAAGTCATGGCGTTGCCGGAAATCTTCTGTCCGTTGATTACCAGATCATTGCGTCCGGAAAAGGAGGCCGGAACGCCCAACGACTGCAATGCATCCACAATGGGCTGCAAGTACTTCAGAAAGTCGATTTCCTTCTTTCCGGGCTCCACATTCTGGATGAAGGTGAAGTTGAGGTTGCCGATGTCGTGGAAGACCGCGCCGCCGCCGGTCAACCGCCGCACTATGTTAACATGATGGCTGTCAACGTATTCCTGGTTGACTTCCGCCGCCGTGTTCTGGTGCCGGCCGATGACGATGGTGTTGTCGTTCTGCCACAACATGAAGACGTTGTCGGTGGTCTGTTGCAGCAGGTACTCCTCCACCGCGAGGTTGTGATAGGGGGAGGTGGAGGTGAGGGAAATGTATCGGAGCTGTTTCACTTTGACTATGACAAATGACTATGACAAATGACTATGACTATGACTAGCCTCGTAAACTTAACCCTGCCATCAGCGTATCGGGGCGGAAGTCCATGACGGAACGCATCTCGCCGGCCATGCAGAAACCGCACTGGTCGCAGACGCCCGCGCTTTTGCCCACGCACTCGGGCAGGCGCGTGCCGTCGGGCAGGATGTAGTTGCACATCCAACATGCCTTCTCGAACGACAAATCCTTCATCCGCTTCAGTCCGGAGACGGAATTCATGATGGGCATCCGTTTCTTTTTCTGTTCTATCAACTTGTCAATCAATTCGATACGTTTATCCCAATCCAAAATCAGCGGGTCTTCGTCTTTGAAGAAGGCCGGCGTGTAGAAGTTGAAAGCGATGCTCTTGAAGGTGGGGTGCTCTTTCACGAACTGCAGCGTGTCCATCACGTTGACGTAGTTATTGGCATCAATCACCATGTTGGCGCTCAAGGCTTTATGTCCGCAGCTATCGACATTTTTCACCAATTTGTCGAAGGTTCCCTGTCCGCGCACAGCGTCGTGGAACTCGTGAATGCCGTCCATGCTGACCCATATCGAGTTGGCCTTCAGTCCAGCGAAAGGCTGCTGCGCGTTGGTGGTCACGGTGGTGGTGAAGAAGCCGATTTCGTGCGCAAGGTCGATGAGGTCGTTGAGCCGACGGTCGCCGTCGCGCCAGAGCGTCGGTTCGCCGCCTTCGAAATCGACGAAGCGGGAGCCCAGACCGTAGGAATACTGCAGTTCCTCGCGGATCTGTTCGTAGCTTTTGTCGGTCGGGTGTTCGTGGTCGAAGACGCTGCAGTGCGAACACGACAGGTTGCACCGGTTGGTGATGAACAGCACCGTCTGCAGCGGTTTGCGCCGTTTCAGGAATTTCGTCTGGAAATACCAGCTGCCTAAGTAGAATATCATCATTACGGATGTTTTTTTTCGGGCGGCAAAGATAGCATTTTTGCAGTTAGCAGTTAGTAGTTAGCAGTTAGTAGTTGTTTTGGGAAAAAGTGTACTTTTGCAAGTTAAAACTTGATTGTTATGACCGTATCCGATTTTTGGAACATTCTATGTTCGTTGCCGAAGACATTGCGCTTCAATTTGCATTATTTCCCGCTGAAAACGGCGTTGAAGTTGCCGGTTTTCGTGTCGCGACGCACCTATTTGCGGGAGCTGCACGGCGAGGTCGTGTTGCCGGAGAAGGTGGAGACAGCAATGGTGAAGATCGGGTTCGGCGATGTGGGCCACTACGACCGCAAACGCTCCCGCGGCATCTGGCAGGTGAGCGGAACGGTCACCTTTGGCGGCAAGGCGGGCATCGGGCACGGCTCCAAACTTTCGGTGCGCGGCCATCTGAACATCGGGGCGGACTTCAACATGACAGCCGAGAGCACGATTGTCTGCGCCGACAGCATCACCTTCGGGAACGACTGTCTGGTGGGCTGGGACGTCCTCGTAATGGACACTGACGAACATCCACTGTACGACATGGCGGGCAACCGGCTGAATCCCAACCGTCCCATTGTGGTGGGCAACCATGTCTGGATCGGCTGCAAGTGCGTGCTGCTGAAGGGCGCGGAGGTACCCGACAACACGGTGGTGGCGGCCGGCACGCTGCTGAAAAGCGCCTTCGAAGGCGAAAATCAAGTGGTTGGCGGCAACCCGCCCGCCGTCCTCAAACGGGAGGTTCGTTGGGAGCACTAAAGTAACCCAAAAAAATGTATTTTTGCCCTCCGTTTGTCGGAATTGTCAAACAAGCATAAAAAAATAGAATGAAGAAAATCCTTTTCGGTTTATCATTGATTATGATAATGGTAAGTGGTTGTAAACAAGTGAAAAACGAAAAAAGCACAGCGGTCATTGACATGGAGAACCGCGAGACACCCGACTTCTCGAAAGGTGTGATGGACGAGAAAATCCTCTGGTATCTCGGCCGGTTGGGCGATGTGCAGGTGTCGCCGGACGGACAGACATTGCTCTACACGGTAACCTACTACGACTACCGCGTCAACAAGGGCAACACGGAACTCTACACGATGCCGGCCACCGGCGGCGAACCCACGCGCATCACCGTGACAGAAGAGAACGAGATGCAGCCCGTGTGGCGCCCCGACGGCAAGAAAATCGCCTTCCTCCGCGCCAACGACAAGGGAATGCAGATCTGGGAGGCCGACCCCGACGGCTCGAACGCCAAGGCAATCAGCAACATAGACGGCGACATCAACGGTTTCGGCTATGCTCCCGACATGAAACACATCTGCTACTTCCGCAACGTGCAGCTGGAGCAGACGATCGAAGAACGCTACCCCGACCTGCCCGATGCCGACGCCATGATCTACGACGACCTCATGTACCGCCACTGGAATTACTGGGCCGACGGCTCCTACAGCCACCTCTTCGTGGCCGACTACCCGTCCTTGGAGAATGAGGTTGATCTGTTGGAAGGCCAGAAGTTCCACTGTCCGAACCCGCCGTTCGGCGGCATGGAGGAAGTGGCTTGGCTCCCCGACGGCGACAGATTGGTCTATTGCTGCAAGAAGCTGACCGGCAAGGCATTCGCCGAGAGCACCAACACCGACATCTACCTTTACAACCTGAACACGAAGACCACCTTGAACCTGACGGAATCCAACAAGGGTTACGACATGGACCCCGTCATCTCCCCCGACGGCAAGAAAATGGTCTGGTGGAATATGAAAACCGACGGCTTCGAGTCGGAAAAGCACAGCCTGATGATCTACGACTTCGAGACGGAGACATTTGACGACTACAGCACCGACTTCGACCAGGACGCCACCGGATTCGCATGGAGCGAGGACGGCAAAACAGTTTATTTCATCAGCTGCAAGGAAGCCACCCACCAAGTCTATAAGATGGATGTGGAAAGCCGTATCATCGAGCAACTTACCGATGGCGACTACGACTACAATTCCGTGCAGACCGATGGCAAACAACTGATCGTGACGAGAACCACACACGCCTGTCCGTCAGAGATTTACGCAGTGCAGCTGAAAGACAAGTCGGTAAAGCAGCTGAGTTTCATCAACAAAGATGTTTTGGACAAAATCACGCCGGCCAAGTCGGTGAAACGCTGGGTGAAGACCTCCGACGGCAAACAGATGTTGGTGTGGGTGATCCTACCCCCGAACTTCGATTCCACGAAGAAATACCCCACCTTGCTCTACTGTCAGGGTGGCCCGCAATCGTCTGTGAGCCAGTTCTTTTCCTACCGTTGGAACTTCCAGATGATGGCGGCGCATGACTACATCATCGTGGCACCGAACCGTCGCGGACTGCCCGGTTTCGGTCACGAGTGGAACGACCAGATCAGCGGTGACTACGGCGGGCAGAACATGAAGGATTACCTCGCCGCCATCGATGATGTGGCGAAAGAACCCTACGTGGACAAGGACCGTTTAGGCTGTGTGGGAGCCAGTTACGGCGGCTTCAGCGTCTATTGGCTCGCCGGTCACCACCAGAAACGGTTCAAGGCGTTCATCGCGCACTGCGGCATGTTCAACCTCGAAAGCTGGTACGGCACCACCGAGGAACTCTTCTTCGCCAACCACGACATAGAGGGGGCCTACTGGCAGAAACCGATGCCGAAGAGCTACAGTTTCTCGCCCCACAAGTTCGTGGGCAACTGGGACACCCCGATCTTGGTCATCCATGGCGGCAAGGACTTCCGCATCCCCTACACCGAGGGCATGCAGGCTTTCGACGCCGCGCAGATGCAGGGCATCCCGAGCCGTTTCCTCTACTTCCCCGAGGAATGTCATTTCGTGTCGAAACCGCAGAACTCGATGCTGTGGCAGCGGGAGTTTTTCAGATGGCTGGACCAGTGGCTGAAAAATAGTTAGCAGTTAGTAGTTAGTAGTTAGCAGTTGGCAACACGGATGAGCCTGATAAATCGCATAAAGGACTTTAACGAGCGTGTTCGGGAGAAGATCGGCTGGAAGATCATCGACAGCTATCTGCTCTGGAAGATGTTGGGCACGGTGGTGTTTGCCATCACGCTGCTGATGACGGTTGTGGTGGTGTTCGACATGTCGGAGAACATCCAGCGGTTCATGAGCCACAATGTGCCGTGGAAAGAGGTCATCACAGGCTACTATTTCAACTTCATCCCTTATTTCATCAACCTGTTCATCCCGTTGTTCACCTTCATCAGTGTCATTTGGTTCACCTCCAAGCTCTCCACCCGCAACGAGATCATCTCCATTTTCGACAACGGCATCAGCTTCAACCGCATGTTGGTGCCATACGTGACAGGCGCGGTCATCATCATGATCTTGTCCCTGATATTGGCCAACTTCATCGTCCCGACGACCAACCGGAAGATGAACGAGTTCAAATACCAGTATTTCGGGCGTCGCAGCGGCACCAGCTCCTATCTTCACATCAAAAATTCCAAAAACAGCTACATTTTTGTGGAAAGATGGGACAAAATGGAGGGTACCGGCTATAATTTCACCTACGAAGAGTTCGACAACAATCACATAAGCAAGAAGATTTCGGCGCAATCCATCACCTTCGACGAAGACACCCAGCTCTGGCGACTGCACCGCTACACGAGAAGGGAAATCACCGCTGAAAACGAGGAAATCATCTCTCGCGGCGAGGATCTCGACACCATGCTGAACATCAAACCGCTCAATCTCTACCAAGATGCCATGGTCAGCGAAACCATGTCTTATCGGGAGTTGCGAAGTTTCATCCGGGAAGAACGTATGAGAGGCTCTTCACTGCTGGCCAACTACCAAATCGAGCAGCACAAACGTTTGGCCAATCCCGTGGGCATCTTGATAATGACCCTGTTAGGACTGAGTGTGTCGTGCCGGAAAACCACCCGTGGAGTCGGAGTGCACATATTCATCGGCATCGGACTGGTTTTCACCTTCATATTCCTGCAGCAAATCTCCACCGTCTTCTCCGTGTCGGGCGGACTGCCCCCCGTGCTCGGCACCTGGCTACCCAACATCATCTTCACCGTCATCACGGGAGTGCTGCTGAAAATGACACCGAAGTAGGTAGGGAATAGGGAATAGGGAGTAGGGAATAGGGAGTAGGGAATAGAGAATAGAGGAGTAAAGAGTAGGGAATGGAGAGTAGAGAGTAGCGATTAGGGAATATAAATATGTTGACATTCTTTGAGCAGTTCCGATAGGGGCAAAAGCTCGGTAAAACAGGAATTTACGAATTGTAGAATTATTTTGATCAAGGATAAATAACATGAATTTAACGACCATATTTTTGACAGGAATGCGGTTTTACGCCTATCACGGCTGTTTCGAGGAGGAGCAGAAGATTGGCACGCATTTCATTGCGGATGTGACCCTCTCGTATGACGCAGAGGCGGCTGTGGCAGGCGACGACGTGGAAAAATCGGTGAATTACCAGCTGGTTTACAAGACGATACAGCGGGTGATGGAGGAGCCGCGGCACCTTATCGAGACCGTGGCCGACCATATTGTCCGCGAAATCAAACGCGATTTCCCGCAGGTGCAGAAGGTCACCGTGAAACTCTGCAAGCTGAACCCGCCATTGGACGGGAAAACGGAATATGTGGCAGTGCAAATGGAAGGCTGATGGCAAGAAAAGACACCATACGGCAACTCTCAGAGCATTTTCGGCTGCATGACATCCACAATGTGGTGGTTTTGACCGACGAAAACGTGGAGAGATTCTATCCCGACTACTTCACGGAGTTGTCGGAAAATGTGCGTATGGACAAAATAACGGTGCCTGCCGGAGAAGATTCGAAATCGATAGAAACTGCCGTCCGAATTTGGGATTATCTTGCCGACAAACAATACGACAGAAGCGTTTTCCTGTTGAATTTCGGGGGCGGAATGATCACGGATCTCGGCGGATTCGTGGCCGCCACCTACAAACGCGGCATCCGTTTCGCCAATTTCCCCACCACCCTGCTCGCCATGATTGACGCATCTGTAGGAGGGAAGACCGGCATCAACCTGCATTATCTGAAAAACGGAGTGGGGGCATTCTATTTCCCTGAAATCCAACTTCCTGCGGATGTCTCCTTGTTGGACACGCTTCCCGAGACGGAAATGCTCAGCGGTTTCGGGGAACTGGTGAAATATGCGCTGATCGGCTCGAAAGAGTTGTTTTTGGCATTGAGCCAATTCGAGACATTTCCCGAAATCAAGCAAGAGCATATTGACTTCTGCATCGATTTCAAGCAGAATGTGGTTAAAACCGACCCGAAAGACGAGAATATCCGGCATATTCTAAACTTCGGGCACACGATAGGGCACGCAATCGAAAGTCGCGGTGCCGAAACTGGAAGCCCCGTCGCGCACGGAGTCGCCGTCGCACAAGGTTTGTACTACGAAAGCCTGCTCTCGACGCGGGTCGGACTCCTGCCGCAGGAGGAATGGCAGCAAATCGCGGATTTCCTGCCAAAACACTTCCAGATCCCAAAGTTCACCCCCGAAATCCTCGAAAAACTGCTTCCCTATTTGCGAAACGACAAGAAAAACCACAATGGGACGTTGAATCTCGCCATTCTCGACCACATCGGCCACGCTCTCCCCGACTTCCAAATCGCCGAATCGGATATTTTTGATCTTGTTTTGTAAAAAATCTCAACCGAACTTCTGCCCCCACTAACCCTCTAACCTATTAACCTTCTAACCCTCTAACCTATTAACCTTCTAACCCTCTAACCTATTAACCTTCTAACCCTCTAACCTATTAACCTTCTAACCCTCTAACCTATTAACCCTCAATAACCAAAATGCTAAAAACGAAAGACGACATCGTAAAAAACTGGCTCCCGCGTTACACGGGGATGCCGCTGGATGAGTTCGGGCAGTACATCCTGCTGACGAACTTCCAGGATTATGTGAACAATTTCGCCAAGCTCACCGGCGCCAAAATCTATGGAATAGAAAAATCGATGCAAAGCGCGACGAGCGACAACATCACCATCATCAACTTCATGATGGGCAGTCCGAATGCGGCCACCATCATGGATTTGCTGACGGCGGTGAAGCCCAAGGCGGTGCTGTTTCTCGGCAAATGCGGCAGTCTGAAGTCCTATATCGGGCTGGGAGCCATGCTGCTTCCCATCGCCGGCATCCGCGGTGAAGGTACCTCCCGCGACTATTTCCCGGAGGAGGTGCCCGCGTTGCCCGCCTTCAACTTGGAAAAGGCCATTTCCGCCACCATCAGCAGCTACGGGCTGGAGTATTGGACGGGGACGGTTTATACGACCAACCGACGGGTATGGGAGCACGACGAAAAATTCAAGGACTACCTCCGAAAAATCCGCGCCACGGCCGTCGATATGGAAACCGCCACGCTCTTCTCCGTCGGGTTCTACAACCGCATCCCGACCGGCGCCCTGCTGATGGTTTCCGACCAGCCCATGCTCCCCGACGGCATCAAAACCGCCCAGTCGGACAAAAACGTCACCGAGAATTTCGCGCTCACGCACTTGAAAATCGGAATACAGTCGCTGCAAGAACTGCAGAACAAAGGCATATCGGTGAAACACCTGCGCTTCGACTATTACGACCAGCAGTAGCCCAACCGCATCCATACAATTTTGAACATATAAAATCTAAACAGAACAATGAGAAGGATTTATTTTTTCAGCTGTATAATACTGGTCATCAGTGTTTTATTCACAGGTTGCAAGAAGAAGGATAAGCCTGTTGACGTGACAAAGCCCAAACTCACGGAAGAACAGGTTGAAGTCTCCAAAAATGTGGAGATCAACATCTTGCGTTACGAGCAAGACCTTTTCAACATTGATCAAGGCAACATGAAGGCGGCTTTTGCGGCCTTGTACGGCAAATACCCGGAGAACCTCATCGCCAAGAACGCCTGGAACAACAACGAAATGCTGCTGTCCATCAAAGATTTCCTCAACGACCCCGTAATCAAGGAAATATACCAGGACACAGAGGCCATGTATGCGGACATGTCGTGGTTCAAGAAGGAAATCACGCCCGCGTTCACCCTGTACCTCACCCACTTCCCGAACGAAAGAATCCCCGATTTCTGCACGCTGGTTTCGGGTATCGACTTCCAGATGCCCCAAGTGTTCGGTTACGAGAACACGATATTCATCTGCTTGGACATGTACCTGGGCAAGGACAACAAGCACTACGGCCAGGCAGGGATGCCGAAATTCATTTCCGCCCGGTGCGAGAAGAAGTACATGGTCACCGACTGTTTCTCCAAAGCCCTCGTTTACAGACATTTGCCTGACAGGACATTGGTGACGTTGTTGGACAACATGGTGGACGCCGGCAAAAAGATGCTGTTCACGCAAACGATGTTCCCGACCACTTCGGCGCAAGACATTCTCGGATATTCCAAAGAGCAGTACAAATGGGCGACCTCTCACGAATCCGCCATCTGGCACTATTTAGTCGAAAAGAACCTGGTGTTCGACAACACCGACAATGTGATCCGCCGCATGATGGACGAGACACCGTTCACCCGCGACTTCGGCAACGACTCGCCAGGAAGATTAGGCGTGTTCATCGGATTCCAGATCGTGCAAAGCTATATGAAAACGCACCCTGGAACCACTCTGAAGGACCTCATGGCCATGAACGACAGCCAAAAATTACTGAAAGAATCCGGCTACAAGCCGAATTAAATATTTGATAATTAAGAAAATAAAATTTTATCAACAATTAACACTTGATAAGTTTTTTAAAAACGTCGTTGAAAATTTTCAAAACGGTTGTATTTTTGCCGTGAACTTAAAAACTAAATATTATGTCAGGTATTAACAAAGTAATCTTAGTGGGTTTTTTAGGAAAAGACCCGGAAATCAGAACTTTCGAGAACGGCAGCAAAAGGGCTAGTTTCTCTTTGGCAACCACCGAGTACCGCAAGGACAAGGACGGCAACCGTGTTGAATTGACGGAATGGCACAACATCGTCATGTGGCGGAACTTGGCAGAACTGGCGGAGAAGTACCTCTCCAAAGGGCGGCAGATTTATGTGGAAGGCCGGCTTCGCACCCGCAACTGGGACGACGAGAAAGGCGTGAGACACTATTTCACGGAAGTGGAGGCGAACTCCTTCACCTTCCTGTCCCCGAAGGAAAACGGCAGTCCCACAGTGACCCAAGTGCCCAACCAGACGGTCGTGACCCCGCCTCAGCCTCAACCACAGCCGGCACCGCCGGAGAACCAGCAGCCGGAGGAAAGCTTCTCGGACGACTTACCTTTCTAACTTCAGAAGGTGTTTTGTTTTCATGATTTTGTTAAGAGCACAGCGGCGGCCGAATAGTTTGGCCGCCGCTGTGTTTTTGTTCATAAAATACTCGAAGCACACGCTCAGAAGAGCTCGCCCTGCGCCGAGACATACCTGGACTTTCCCAAATGGGTGAAAGCCAAGTCCGTGGCCTCCCTGCCCCTCGGGGTGCGCATCAGATAGCCCTCCTGAATCAAGAACGGCTCATAGACCTCCTCGATGGTGCCCGGATCTTCGCCCACCGCCGTGGCGATGGTAGTCAACCCTACCGGACCGCCCTTGAACTTCTCGATAATCGTGCTCAAAATGCGGTTGTCCATCTCGTCCAACCCATGCTGATCGACGTTCAACGCAGACAAGGCCACCTGGGTGATGGGCAGCGTGATGGTGCCGTCGCCCTTGATCTGGGCGAAGTCGCGGACACGCCGCAACAACAGGTTCGCGATACGCGGTGTGCCACGACTGCGAGAAGCAATCTCGTAGGCGGCATCGTCATCAATCGGAATATCCAAAATGGACGCCGACCGCTTGATGATATTGCCAAGTGTCTGGGCATCATAATATTGCAAACGCAAGTTGATACCGAAACGCGACCGCAGCGGTGCCGTCAGCAGACCCGACCGCGTGGTCGCACCCACCAACGTGAACGGGTTGATGGTGATCTGCACGCTCCGCGCACTCGGACCGCTGTCAATCATGATGTCAATCTTGTAATCCTCCATCGCCGAGTAGAGGTACTCCTCCACCACGGGCGACAGTCGGTGGATTTCATCAATGAAAAGCACGTCGTGGGGCTCCAAGTTGGTGAGCAGACCGGCCAAGTCACCGGGCTTGTCGATGACCGGCCCCGAGGTGACACGCACGTTCACGCCCATCTCGTTGCCGATGATGTGCGACAGGGTGGTCTTGCCTAATCCGGGAGGCCCGTGCAGGAGCACGTGGTCCAGTGCCTCGCCGCGTCCCTTCGCCGCGTGCACGAAGACCATCAAGTTCTCCAAGACCTGCTTCTGCCCCTGAAAATCAGTGAATTGCGCAGGACGTATCGCACGCTCGAACTCTTTGTCCGACGCCGACAGATGTTGTTTGGTGGGATCCAGATTCTCGTTCATACGGCTTAATGTTGAAGTTTGTCCAATCGGTTGAGGCCCTTGATAGCCGGTTCGAAATTCGTGGAGAGTTTCAATGCCTCCTCATAATCCTTTCGCGCAGCCACGTAGTTGCCCAAATATTCGTAAGCCACACCACGATTACAAACGGCATACACGAATTGCGGATTGACTTGCAGTACTTGCGTGAACAGTTTCACCGCCTCGTCGTACTTCTTGAAATTATCATCCAAATACAAGTAACCCAGATTGTTGAGCGACGGGATATGCGCGGAATCAATACCGATAGCGGTCTTATATTCCTGTTCAGCCTCTTCGAACTTGTCCATATCCTGGAACATCTTGCCGAGATTGTAGTGGAGCTCCACATTCTTCGGATCCACTTTCAATCCGTTCTGATAGTAGGAGATGGCGATGGGATCATTCTGCTGCTGATAAAAATAGCCAAGTTCGGAGTATGCTTTGACCTCATTCGGATCTTGGTCTATAACCAACTGAAGCATACGGAGATAGCCGACTGTATCTTGCAAATCCTTGAGCATGAACGCCTTTACAAGATATGCCTTCGGATTGTGCGGTTGTCGCTGGACCGCCGCGTCAATCGTTTTGCCGCAATCATCGTATTGCCTGGTATAAAACTGCAACTCAGCCAATTTCAAACGGGCTTCGTTGTTGTCCTCGTCCTTGGAGATGGCCTTCAGCAACGCCTCCTCCGTCAAGTCGGTCTCATGCTGCGCAAAATAGAGGTCGGAGAGCGTGACGTAATATTTGCTGCTGTCGGGTTGCAGCTTGATAGCCGTCTGGATATCGGCAAGTCCCTTTTCGATTTCCTTGTTGAGGTAATAGTAATTCGCCCGAGCGTAATAATTTTCGGCCTTCTTGGGGTGTTTGTCGATGTTTTGGCAAAGTTCAGCCAACTCCGGCGGCAGGTCGGCGTATTTGTTCTTGTTACGGCAACCGTAGCCGAGGAGCATCAGCATTGCCAGTAAATAGATGATATTTTTTTTCATTCTCTTCTTTTTTGCTATTGGATGTTGGCTATTAGCTGTTGGCTATCGGCAAGAAATGCCAACAGCCAAAAGCCAAAAGCCAAAAGCCATTACTTCATCCCTTCTTTGATGGCCTCGCGGATCTTGGCCTCGATCTCGTCAGAGAGTTCGGGGTTGTCGTTGAGGAGTTGTTTCACACTGTCGCGGCCCTGTGCGAGTTTGGAGTCGCCGTAGGAAAACCACGAACCGGCTTTCTTAATAATATTGTATTCGACACCGAGATCGACGATTTCGCCGGCTTTGGAGATGCCTTCACCGAACATGATGTCGAACTCGGCAGTGCGGAACGGAGGCGCGACTTTGTTCTTCACCACCTTGACTTTCACGTGGTTACCGATAGCCGTGTCGCCGTCCTTGATTTGGGTTTGGCGGCGGATGTCGAGGCGTACGGAGGCGTAGAACTTCAGGGCGTTACCGCCGGTGGTGGTTTCCGGGTTGCCGAACATAATGCCGATCTTCTCACGCAGTTGGTTGATGAAGATACAGCAACAACCTGTCTTATTGATGGTTGCGGTCAGCTTGCGCAGTGCCTGCGACATCAGGCGCGCCTGCAGGCCGACCTTGGAGTCACCCATGTCGCCTTCGATTTCGCTCTTCGGGGTGAGCGCGGCCACAGAGTCGATGACGATAATGTCGATGGCGCCGGAGCGGATGAGGTTGTCGGCGATTTCGAGGGCCTGCTCACCGTTGTCGGGTTGCGAGATGAGCAGCTCGGCGGTGTTCACACCCAGTTTCTCGGCGTAGAAGCGGTCGAAAGCGTGCTCGGCATCGATGAAGGCGGCGATACCGCCCTGTTTCTGGGCCTCCGCGATGGCATGGATGGCCAGCGTGGTCTTACCGGAGGACTCGGGACCGTAGATCTCGACGATTCTGCCTTTCGGGAATCCGCCGACGCCCAAAGCCGTGTCCAAACCGATGGAACCGGTGGAGATGACGTCCATTTCTTCAATATGCGTCTCGCCCATGCGCATGATGGAGCCCTTGCCGAACGTTTTTTCGAGTTTTTCGAGCGTGGAATTGAGCACTTTCAGCTTCTCTGCATTCACATTGTTTTTGATTTCTTCCTTTTCCATTCTTGATAGGTTTAATGATTTCAGGGGGCAAAGGTACGCTTTTTTTCAATCGTTTCAAGCGTAAAAACACAAAAATATTTCATTGGAAACTAACTGTTTACCAAAAATTTAACTATTGATTGTTAATTTAAAATGACGGATTTCGCAGGAATAGGGGCTTCCGGTCCGGTTGTCGTGTCGGAATGCGATTCCTTCTGTTTTTGGATGACATAATATCCGCCCGACCGCTTCGATCCCTGATACTCCACCATCTCCTGCTGCTTCAACCATACAATGATTCTTTGTATGGTACTTATGGACAAGTGTTTATGTTTCTTGATTTCCACCGCCGAACAACCGGGATGGCTCTCGATGAACGAATAAATGGATCCCACTTGCTTCCTTTTTTTATCGGGTACAATGTCGGAGAATGCTCTCGTATGCTTTCGAGTTTTTTCCACTCTGTTATGGAAATATTCAGAAAGAGAGGATTGGGCACTTTCGGCGTAATATGAGGAAACAGAAAGACTGATCTCGTTGTTTGTGAGAGGATTACGTAAACAGACGGTCTCCTTGTCATAGCGGTCCACATACCGATAGAGCACAAACGTGTTACGGGAAATCCGAACCCCTTTTGTCCCGGTCAGCAATTCCATCACCTCGTACAAGGAGCCGTAACGGAAATAACGCTGGCCGTCCGTTACATACATATAGGTATAGTTGTGGTCCTGTTGGAAATACAGAATTTCATCTACATCCAAGAGCACGACTCCCTTTTTGTCGAATGTTTTTCCCTGAAGGTGCTTAATCGCGGAACTCGTCAGCCCGTCATGTGAATTTTCGGCATCATCAGTCTGATTCTGAACCTGATCCGGCAAAGATTGCTCTATGTTTTCCACGGATACATATTCCCCCATCTGGGCTTGGATCTGGTTGTGGGAGGTAAGCACCTGGATTTCCATTTCAAGTAGATGTCGTTTGTTCTCACGCAACACTTGAATCAAGAAGGCAAAACAGACAAACGAGATGTCCCGTAACAGGACATACAGTCCGTCGAAGAAAACCGAATACGCTGCCAAGTCCGCCGAGGAATGATACATCGCCACCGCATGGATTTGCGAATAGACCATCCACATTTCGGCAAAGCAGGCCAACAATACGCTTAAACAAATGAATAACAAATAAATGGCGTTTTTGTTCTTCTGGTAAAACAGCGGAAAAAACAGATAGATGTTCAGAAATACCGGGACAAGCGCAATCACCCCGGAAAGGTACTCTTTATACAGGCACGGCCACGCCACATACCGCAGCCGACAGAAGTTGCCAAAGACAAGGATTACTACGATAGCGCAGATCGCTTGTGCGGCAAAACGGAGTGAGTTTGACTTTTTAACTTTCATAGGTCATACATTTCGGTGGCAAACATACAAAAAAATCGCGAATTCTGCACCGAGTCTATTATGCTCAAAAACGCAACAGAGGTATATTGAAAATTGAGGCGATGAATATCTATATATTTTGGAATATAAATCATTGATTATCACATAATGATGTAATTTAATAGCGTAATGACCACATATTGATTTTTATGCTCAACAATGGACACAATGACATAAAAATGACATAATGCATATTGGGTAGGAGAAATGATATGGGAAGAATTTCTATTTTTGCATCGCGTTTGGACATAGTTCAAGGTTCAAAGTTCAAGGTCTTGGTTAATCGTAGGCATTATGAAGAATAGAAGAAACAGAATGATTCTTTGGGGAATTGTGGTTTTGGTGGCGATTCTCGTGATGGCGGTTTCATGCAAGCGCAAAGGGACTATTGACAAAGGGGTGGCGCTGGAAAAGACGGACACCGTTGTCCTACGCTTGAACCATCAGATGGAAGAGCTCTATGAAAAGGTGAACCATAATACCATTGCCTTCGACTCTTGCCAAGTCTATCGGCAAAGCAACGGCTATACGATTCTCGTGGCGGTTGCCACGAAGGAGGACGGCGAGATGACCGTCTTCGCCGCCCCGGCCAATCCCGAGGGCACGGAAATCCAATACATCGGCGAATTTCCGATGTCTGTAGCCACTTTCACGGGGCTTCATATTGAAGACTATTTGCCACCTATTTACAATGGAGAATACAGTTGGAAGTCCCATGGTGAAGCCCCGTCGTTACTATCGAACCCGACATTTCGTAAATCTATTATGGCATATAGGCCAGAATAAGCCCCAAATTATTAATTAATTCAAACGTGATGAAAAAAGAAAAAATCAAGACTTCAAGATTGCTGTTTCTAATTGTTATGTTTGCTGTTTCACTTGCAGCCATAGAAATACATTCATGTAAAAAGACAGATGAGAATAAGTCTCTACATGTTTTTTTCGCAGGCAATAGTTCCTCGTTGGAGCTTCTTCCCCAACAAATGAGTCAACTTTATTACAATATTTATCACGAACAACAAATATTTGATTCTTGTAAGGTGGTTCAGCAATTCAATGGTTTCACTATAGTTGTGGCTATGGGAACAACTCACGATGGTAATACCATTAAATTCGCAACCTTAACAGACAAAGAAGAGGATATTATTTCATTGCGTGATAAGCCCTCTTCATATTGTACTTGTACTGGAACATGCGACGATGGTTGCGAACCTTATTATTTAGACACAAATGAATGGGAATGCACAAAATGTGAGCCGATTCAATTGCCAGAGAATGAGTGTGTTAAAACGGTAACACCTAATCAGCCGCATCCTGGAGGAGGAGGCAACCAATAGACATGGAATAGTTTGTTTTGAATATATATTTCTTAATCACAATATAATAATAAACATGAAAAAAGAAAAAATCAAAAGAGCAAGTTTGTGGTTGGTGACCGCAACACTCACAGTTTCGTTGTCTATTATAGGGCTTACCTCATGTGACAAGGATAACAATCCTTTAAAAAGCACAACTTATTCATTCTCATCGGATGAATTTGCCGATTTGTATAATTTGTTGCCAAACATAGACTATGGAAGATTATCAATTGTGGGTGATGGCATTTTAAGGTTCCAGTCTTTCGATCATTTTGAAGCTATCTACGATCAATTGGAAAGGAATTGTGAGATGTGGGACAGCCTTTTTTTAGTATCTCATGCTAATTTATCTGATACAAGTTTAGAAGATTACGAAACTCTTAATGGATATGATGAGTTTTTGCCTTTGGCCGTTTTCGAACATGACTTTAATATTTCAAGTACTTCTTTACGTAAGGCTAAGTCTTTGGCTTTTGAAAATTGGCTGAATAACAATCTAGTTGGTGAAATTCCCAATGATGCACTTATTGATGATGATGTCGAGCAGGCATTATTTAACATATACCATGAAATATGCATCGGAGACACTATTTATTCAATTAGAAAAGAGGGCAATGTGTTAATCCCATTGGATTCTATTGGAAATATACGTAGATATAGACTATTACCATTCGATGAGTTATCTGAAATTTTTCCTGTTGTACCAAAAGGGTGGAATGGGGATATTGACTATTCGTATATACCCAATAATTGGAAAGACACAATCCATATCTCATCTAATGAGTGCTTTGCTTTCATGGCGAATGCACCTACACCAATTATCCATAACGGGAAGCACAAACCAAAATTGGTGACAAAAGTGATTAACCTGAAGTATAAGCCCAGTAATAATAAATACGTTACGACAAGACGAAAAACATCCTTAGAGGCAAAAGTCGTTTTTTATTGGCAAGAAGAGAATTTAATTACTGGTACACAATCAAATGATACGTTAGGTGAGCTATCTAAATTTAAAGAAGAAAAGAAAAGGAAAACACGTAAAGTGGTAATTAAGGGATCAATAGAAGACAGAGACAACACACATTTTACTTTTGGAGTAAAAAGAAATCCTAGTGCCACAACCATTATCAACGGGGTAGAATATCCAATATCCATTGTTTTTTGATTTATTTTTATCACTCTAATATCTTTGATATGAAAATAGAAATACGTATAATAATGGTTTTCGTTTCAATAACGTTCCTCTTGCCTATAAATAATGCTGTTGCGCAATTAATCAAAACTAACCCCGTTCCGAACGGTTTCCACCTCGGCATCCTCGGCGAGGGAAACTTCGCGCAAGGCATGTACGCGATGAACGTTGAGGGTCTTTGGGAAAAACCGAATACCTCACCCGCTATGGGATGGAAGTCCGGAGTGGAGCTGTCGTACCATTTTTTGGACTATTTCGGTGTGTCCCTCGGGTTCACATACGGGACACGGCTCCAACTCCAATATCACCCGATGCTATACGACGACCCAAATCTGGAAAATGCCTTTTCGGATGACAAACGAAACGTGCATGGTTTACAAATTCCTGTAAAACTGTCGGTTAGCGTTCCGTTCAACGATCATTGGGCGTTCTTTGCAGCAGCGGGGGTCAATTTCCGAAACATCGAAAACGCCATCGGGTATGCCAACGCAACAAGGAAAGACCCTAACACGGCGTGGGCGTATGAGACCAAACATGGATTTTCCGAACACGGCAGCCGTTCTTGCAGCGCGGGAGATATTGATCCGTATAATGTTTACGTGTACGACATCGCGGAGCAGAACCCGATGAAACTCAAAACGGACTTGCTCCTGAACATCGGTTTCACCTGCCGCCTGCCCTATTCCGATCTGATCAGGCTCTCCCTCCTCGCCAATTTCTCCCTGTCCAACGATGTGTACGGTACTTACTCGTACCCCATCCGCCAAACCAACGGAACGCTAAGCTACCGTCACAATCTCATAGGAATGGAACTCGCGTATATCTTCTGTTTCAAGTACAAGAATCATTGACAAACTCGTTCATCATGGCTTCTTGACAATCCCAAAGTCTCACCTCCCACGTCTCACGTCCCTAAAAGTAACGACCTATGAATAACGCTAAAACAGCGATTACTCTTTTAACGGTACTTGTACTCTTCTTTCCCGCCATGGCGCAACAGCCCAACTTCACCGTGACAGGAACGGTGAAGGACATGGATGGCGTCATCGTCACCATGGCGGCGAAAGAGGTAATGGATTCTATCATGGTAACTGACAACAAGTTCCAACTTCAAGGGTACACCGGCTCCGCTGTGATGGTGACCCTGTATTCCAGCGACTACAGCCTGTTTGTCGAGCTGTTGGTGATGCCGGGCAGCCAGATGACGGTGGACATGGTGGCCGGCGAGGTGACAGGAAACAAGCCCACGGAACAGCTGAACCGGCTTGTACAAGGGAACAGGGCCTTGATAAAAGAACGAACCCAAATCGCCTATCAGATGATGGCCACCGAAAAAGGGCCTGCTTTCGACTCCCTGCAAACGCTCTATCACAGCTGTAACGACCGCCGGAAGCAGTTGATGGATTCATTGGGATGGGATTATTACAAGGAGAACATCGACAATCCCGTCGCCGGTCACATCCTCTTTGAGATTGCGAGTGTGATGACGGAGGACGTTTTTTTGGACAAAGGCGAGGAACCGACTCCAGCCATCCTCCGCCTCTTCTCCCTTTATGAGTCTGCACCGACCGCCGTGAAGGAGTACCCGTCGTTGAAACGGACCATGACCAAGCTTCAAGCAAAGGCGGCGATAGCCCCCGGCAACCGTTTCCGCGACTTTGAAGCCATTGACTACATCACAGGGAAGCCCACAACCCTCGGGGAAAAAATCGCCGGACATCTGGCCATCGTCGATTTTTGGGCGTCGTGGTGCGGACCATGTCGCAAAGAAATCCTCGAAACGCTCAAACCGCTGCACGAAAAGTACGCCGACAGCGGATTGGTCGTGATAGGGGTTGACATCTGGGACAAGATAGAGGACCACGACCAAGCCGTCCAAGAACTGGGCATCCAATATCCCCAGATTGTAGATACCATCCATGACAACACGGGGTTGCTGTACGGACTGGCTGGTGTGCCGTACGTTCTCCTCATAGACCAAAACGGCCTCATCATCGGCAACTTCCGGGGTGAGAAACTGGTGGAAGCCGTGGAGAAAGCGCTCGGAATCCGTCCCAAAACACTGACCCGTTAACCTGCAACCGTGTAACCTAAAAAATTGTATCTTTGCCCCGTTTTTCAAACAACGGAAATATGAAAATGGACATTCTGCTCGGCCTGCAATGGGGCGACGAAGGCAAAGGTAAGATTGTGGACGTTCTCACGCCCAAATATGATGTGATTGCGC
>Ga0247611_10002341_pt1 | contig 30812 bp, 23 predicted proteins | sample 177DNAGHGhighgp2_FD_192422 | JGI IMG/M metagenome (GOLD analysis project Ga0247611, IMG submission 192422) | Sheep rumen microbial communities from Palmerston North, Manawatu-Wanganui, New Zealand - 1770 DNA GHGhigh gp2 | ecosystem: Host-associated > Mammals > Digestive system > Stomach > Rumen... | reverse complement strand
ATGCTACTTCTTCTCACCCATTTGCTAGTGTCTTTATTACTGAATTAAATCCTGTTCATGGTAATAAAGTAACCTTTGTTCATTCTATCACTTCCATTACAACGGATTCATCTGCCTTCTGAAGTGTTATATCCTCTTCTACTTCTTTTTCCATATTTTCTTCTTGTACCTCTATTTCTGAAGTTTCTTCCAAAATCTGAGCTACTTCTCATGTGTTTCATTCTTCGCTTCATTTATCTTCTTCCTTTCTTTCACCACTTTCATCTGGTTCTTCATTTTCTTCGATTTCATTACTTTCTTCATCTTCATTATCTTCATCGGCTTCATCCGATTCTTCATCATGAACATCTGATGATGAATCTGCAGTTCCATTATTTTCTTCCTTTAATTGTTCTGGTTCATTTCAGTTCTCATAATCTCCTATTAGTGGAAGTTTTTCTTCTAGTCATCATTCATTTTCTTCTTGATTCTCTAGAAATGAACTAGTTTCTCATGTTTTCTCCACTGCGTTTTCAGGATTCTCTCCAGAAATCTCTGCATTTGCATAACTAAATGGTGTAAGCACATTCGTACTCACTAGCATTACCAATGCTATTAGGTTGATCAGTTTTTTCATCTTTTTGTATAAATTTAAATCTAAAAATTTATTTAACTTGTTCTAATTATACTCATATTTCTTCACTTTTGCAAAAATCTGACTACTTTTCACATTATTTTGAATTGACAAAACTGATAATATATATATTACATTCAATACCATAGAAATTTAATCAAAAAATTTACCATACACTTACTTATGCCAAATAACGAACCATTAGCATACTACCTACGTCCAACCACCCTCGACGAAGTAGTCTGACAAGAGCAAACTAAATTATCAATCCAAAAATTTCTAGAAAACTGACAAGTCCCCTCCATGATTTTTTGGTGAAATCCAGGATGTGGAAAGACTACAATCGCTAACGTACTTTCCCATCAATTACAGGCAGACTTTTTTGAACTTTCATGAGTAAAAAGTAAAAAAGAAGATTTGAATACAATCCTTGAACATGCCGAAAAAAATAAAGCATACTGAAAAAAAACTCTCCTATTTTTGGATGAAATCCATCGTCGAAATAAAGCACAACAAGACTCTCTTCTTCCTTTTGTGGAAAGTTGATTAATAACATTAATTTGAGCCACAACCGAGAATCCATCTTTTACAATTAATAATGCCCTACTTTCTCGTGCAAAAGTTATCGTCTTCGAAGCATTAAAACCTGATGATATTATTACATTTTTTCATAATAACCAAGAAAAAATTCACTCACGTTATCCAAATATCGAAATCACAGAAGAAAATCTGACTACTATCGCAAATTTAGCTAATTGAGATTTGAGAAATGCTTGTAATTTACTCGAATCTTCAATAATGCTTAGTACAGATTGAAAAATCAATGATGAAATCATCCAAAAAGCATTTGGAAAACCAATGTACTACGACCGTGACTGAGAAGAGCATTACAATATAATTTCTGCAATCCATAAATCATTACGTGATAGTGATCCACATGCAGCATGTTATCGAATTCAAAGAATGTTAGTTTGATGAGAAGATCCTCGTTATATAGCACGCCGTTTATTGCGTTTCGCTAGTGAAGATATTTGACCTGCGGATAATAATGCTTTGTTACTAGCAAATCAAGTGTATGATGCAGTACAAAAAATCTGAATGCCCGAATGTAGAGTTTTTCTATTCCAATTAGCTCTATATCTCTGAAAAGCTCCCAAAAACAATATATGCGATAAAATCGATAGAGAAACAATGAAAGATGTAGAGAAATATTGAAATCTACCAGTTCCTATGCAGATACGTAACGCACCAACCAAATTAATGTGAGAACTATGATACTGAAAATGATATGAATATGCTCACGACCATCCAGAAAATCGCCAAGCTGACTGAACTATCAAAATGAATAATCAACATTTTCCCGATGAACTAAAATGAAGAAAATATTTCTAATATTACATTTTTGTCACAAAATAAATAATAATTCGTATACCATAAATAAATAGATAGTTATTTTTTAATCATGAATCTATGTAAAATGCAACTACAAAAACAATTTCAAAAATTTATATTTCATTATAAGCTTGATGTATAATCAATTTTTTATTGAAAGATTATATACATCAAGCTGCACGAGGAAGTGCAGCTTTTTTAAATCACAATTTTAAAATTTAAGTATAGTAAAAAATGACAACAATTGAAAACAATGAAAATAAAATAACACTACGAATGGTCGTAAAGTACTTCATAAAAAAGAGTATGAAATATAAACGGTTTGTTCTACTAAATATTATAGGAATGCTACTCATATCTCTTGTATGAATATACTCTCCTATATATCTTACAAAATTCGTAGATATATTTGCTATAACATGAGTAGAAAAATCTGAATTAATCAATATGGCATTAAAAATTTTAATAATCGTAATGTCACTTGACGTTGTTTATTTCATTTGACGAAGATTAGTTTGATATCCTGCTTTCAAACATGAGTTATGAGCAATGAAAGACATTTATGAAGAATGTTTTTTATATATTCACAAACATTCATATAGATTTTTTACAAATAATTTATCTGGATCTTTGATTAAAAAAATCACAAAACTAGCAGGTGCTTACGAAACAATTTCCGATATTTTTATATATCAAATATTACGTATAGTCATATTCATACCTTTAGCTATAGTAATATTATTCAAAGAAAATATATTATTATGAGCCATATTTATCATATTCATTATATGTTACATTAGTATACAAATTATCTTTTTTAATGTATGAAAAAAATATGAAATAATCTCAAATGAGCGAGATTCAAAAGCTACTTGAGAACTATCTGATACTATAGTCAATAATTATAATATCTCTATATTCTCCACTCTTTTATATGAATTTAAAAGGTTCAGTAAAACTCTATGAGAAGCTATGAAATTTAAATGAAAAAGATGGATAACATCTGAACGAGCATTTGCTATAAGTTGAGTATTAACATGGATTTTCACTTTTTGAGCCTTATATGTATCGCTAAAAGCACGATGAAATTGATTAATCCAAGCTTCTGTAGTAATTCTTGTACAAATGTATTTAGTTAAAATTACAAATGAATTATCAAGCATAAGATACATTTTAAAATCATTAAGTAGAACTTTATGAGAATCTAAAGAAATGCTAGAAATACTTAATACTCCACATGAAATTCAAGATCACACAAATAAAAAATTAAAAATCTGACACGGAAAGATAGATTTTGAAAATGTAACATTTAACTACATAAAAGGGAAAAATGTATTCGATTGACTAAATTTAAACATAAAACCATGAGAAAAAGTAGCCATAGTCTGAGCATCATGAAGCTGAAAGACTACCCTCATCAAACTATTATTCAGATTTTTTGATATCCAATGATGAAGAATTCTGATTGACTGACAAGATATCTCACAAGTTACACAAGATTCATTAAGAGAACAACTATCAATGGTTCCTCAAGATCCAATTCTATTCCATAGAACTATCAAAGAAAATATCGCATATTGAAGACCAAATGCTACCGACCAAGAAATCATCGCAGCCGCAAAAATGGCAAAATGTCACGATTTCATTATTGGATTAAAGGATTGATATGAAAGCTATGTCTGAGAGAGATGAATCAAACTTTCATGATGAGAGAGACAAAGAATCGCCATTGCTAGAGCTATTTTGGAAAATAAAAATATTCTAGTAATGGATGAAGCTACATCTTCTCTAGATTCTGAATCTGAAAAGTACATTCAAGATGCAATGGATGAAGTAATGAAAAATAAAACATGTATCGTAATTGCACATAGACTTTCGACCATAGCCAAGATGGATAAAATTATAGTGATGGATAATTGAAAAATCGCAGAAAAATGAAGTCATAATATTTTGATACAAAATAAAAATTGAATTTATCATAAATTATGGTCCATTCAATCATGAGGATTTTTAACTTCAGAAAATCTCTAAAATAATATTGCAAACGAAATGATTTTTCCTATAGATTAAGTAATTGGAAAATTAAATTTCTATCTTTTATATTATCAAAAAGATTATGGACATAAACGCCTATCAACAGCAAATGGAAAAAGCTATTGCTTATCTAGAAAACGAATTCAAATGAATGCAAGTCTGAAGAGCTACTACATGACTAGTGGAAAATCTAAATGTAGAAACAGACTACTGAACCATGAAAATGAATGGAATTGCTCTTATTACAGCACTAGATCATTCAACTATCAAAATTGAACCATGGGATAAATCATCTGCAAAACATATCGCAAATGCAATTTATGAAGCTGATTTATGAGTTTGAGTAGATAATCAGGGTTCTCACATCTTGGTAAAAGTTCCTCAGCTTACACAAGAGAGAAGAGAACAAATTGCAAAAAACATCAAAGCTATGTGAGAAGAAACTAAGTGAAATATTAGAAAAGTTAGACAAGATGCTATGAATGATACCAAAAAATCATTTACAGCCAAAGAAATTTCTGAAGACGAACATAAAGCAAATGAAGCAAACATTGATGAATTAACTAAGAGAATGAATACAAAAATCGACGACATAGTAAAAGCAAAGACTGAAGAAGTTTTAAAAGTTTAAAAAATCTGATTTTATTTCTATTTATATAAATAATGAATATTTGGAATATATTGGTAACTGAAATATTGTACCGTCCAGTGTTCAATATTCTAGTAATATTCTTAGCACTTTCCGGATGACAGCTTCGAATAGCTATCGTTGCACTTACATTACTCGTAAGATGATTAATGTACAAATCATCTGCTGCATCAAACAATATGACTCAATGAATGAGTAACATTCAACCAAAAGTAGAAGAATTACAAAAAAAATATGCTGATGATCCTCAGAAACTCAGCGAAGAAACTATGAAATTATTCAAAACTGAGTGAAAATGACCATTCAAGGGTTGTTTAACTATGTTAATTCAAATTCCTGTATTCATCGGACTTTATAGAGTTATTTGGGTAATTGCCCAAAATGGATGAATTCCTGCAGATGTAGATTGGCTATATAGTTTCTTCTATAGTTTTGGACAAAAATATTTGGAAGCTGGAAACATAAATCACATGTTCCTATGAACAGACTTATTTACGAGTGGAAATCGAGTATTAACAATCATCGTTACTGCTCTATACTACTTACAAATGCAGTTAACACAGCTTACTCAAAACAAAAAAGCTATGCCAAAAGTTCCAGGTGCTACAATGCCTGATATGACAAAAATGATGTCAGGTATGAATATCTGAATGAGTCTTATGATGTGATTAATGGTATTTGGACTAAATTCAGCAGTTGGACTTTATCTTTTGACTTCTTGTCTATTCAGCATTTGTCAATTTTCTCGAAGATACAGAGCTATCCTCAAAGCTAAATGGAATGAAAAATTTCATAAAAATGAACCAACTATAATCCAACCAAGTAAATAGAATCAGTCCCCCTTCGGTAAGGGGGAAAGTGAGCGATAGCGAACAGGGGGATTAAATCCCTCCGGCTCATTTCATTCGCCACCTCCCTTACCAAAGGGAGGCATAAATCAATTTTATTCCTTTTCTAACCCAATCATGAAAAAAACATTAGAAAATTTAGCTAGAGCTTTCGCATGAGAATCTCAAGCTAGAAATCGTTACACAATCTATGCAAGTGTAGCTAGGAAAGCTGGATATTTACAAATCGCAAACGTATTCCTTGAAACTGCTGAACAAGAAAAAGAACATGCAGAATGGTTATTCAAAATGATGCAAGAATTTGTTGAAAAAGAATGAGTAGAAATGCCATACATTGATATAGAAACTACTACAATGATTAAATTCGGAGATACCAAAACAAACCTAGAAACTGCTATCGCTGGAGAATACGAAGAATGGGCAGACATGTATCCTGAATTTGCAAAAGTAGCAGAAGAAGAATGATACCCTCAATTCGCAGCTAGAATTAAAGCTATCATGGTTGCAGAAAAACATCACGAAGAAAGATATAAAAAACTTCACGATTTAGTAAAAGATGATTTAGTTTTCAAGAGAGATGAAGAAATTTATTGGACTTGTACAAAATGTGGATACGTTTGGAAAGGGAAAGAGCCTCCAAAGATTTGCCCATTATGTGGACATGATCAATGATATTATGTAAAGATGAACGAAGATTTCTAATCCCATAGGAAAATATAAAAAGTCAGATTATAAGTCTGACTTTTTTTCAATATTTTTCAGACTTTCCTTTGACTTTAATATATCAAACTATATAATCAACACTAGATTTTTAACATATTTAACCTAACTATGACTTACTCTCTAGATTCTATTGTTGCATGGGCCAAAAGAAGAGCTTTTGCATTTCCATGATCTGACATTTATGGATGACTAGCTAATGCTTGGGATTTGGGACCTTATGGAGCACAATTACGCAAAAATATTTTAGATGCTTGGTGGAAACACTTCGTCCAAGAACGCCAAGATATGGTTGGATTGGATGCATCAATTCTTATGAATCCAAAAGTTTGGGAAGCTTCTGGACACGTTTCTTCTTTTTCAGATCCATTAGTTGACTGTCGTAAATGTAAATATAGAGACAGAGCTGATAAATTAATCGAAGACCATATAGCCAAAAACAAATTAACATTAAATGAAATAAAAGATAAAATCTGAGCTGATTCACTTACTCCTGAAGCCTGGACTTTTGACCAGCAAACAGCTTTTTTGTCTGAATTTAAAGTAAAATGTCCTAAATGTGGAAGTTGTGATTGGACAGAGCCAAAGAAATTCAACCTAATGTTCAAAACCCAACAATGAGTAATCGACTGAGAATGAAAAGATATCTATCTTCGCCCTGAAACCGCTCAGTGAATTTTTGTAAATTTCAAAAATATTCTAGATACTACTAGAATGAGAATTCCTTTCTGAGTAGCTCAAGTTGGAAAATCATTCAGAAATGAGATTACTCCAGGAAATTTCCTATTTCGTGTACGTGAATTTGAACAGATGGAAATCGAATTTTTCTGCGAAAATGATGAAAAAAAATGACTAGAATGGCTACAAAATTGGAAAGAAACTTGTGAAGAATGGTGGATTGAAAAAATCTGAATCAATAAAGATAAATTACGTTTCCGTGAACACGATCCAAAAGAATTAGCATTCTATTCCAAATGAACTTGGGATGTAGAATATTTATTCCCATGGGGATGGTGAGAATTACAGTGAATCGCATATAGAACAGATTACGATCTACAGCAGCACATGAAATTCAGTGGAAGAGATATGCAATATACTGATCCAATAACTGGAGCTAGATACGTTCCACATTGCGTAGAACCATCTTGGGGACTCACTAGAGCTGTTTTGACAGCTATGATTGATGCTTATGATGAAGAAGAATACACAAATGGTAACTGAGAAAAAGAAACCAGAACTGTTGCTCATTTTCACAAAAATATTGCTCCAATCAAATTTGCTATTTTGCCTTTGGTAAAGAAAGATGAAAAGCAAGTAGAGATTGCCGAAAAAATCTTCCACGATTTATCAAAAGATTATTTCTGTGAATATGATGATAATGGAGCAATCGGAAAGAGATATAGAAGACAAGATGAAATCTGAACACCATTCTGCATTACTGTTGACCAACAAAGTTGTGAAGACTGAGAAACTGTTACAATTAGAGATAGAGATTCTATGGAGCAAAAAAGAATCAAAATCTCAGAAATCGCCGATTATATGAAATAATTAATTTACTATTACTCAACATATAATGAAAAAATTTATAAAAAAAATTATTTGTTACGACAAAATTTATGACACAATTAAAGATAGTTTTTTTTATCAGGCATACAAAAAAGCTCGTGCAAAAATAGCTAACGAACTATACAATTATCCATCAAAAGATTTTTTTGTTATATGAGTAACATGAACAAATTGAAAAACTACTGTTGTAAACCTATTACACAAAATATTAAATGAAAACGTGGCACCTACCGTAGCAATCAGTACAGCCAACATAAAAATCTGAAATGAAGTCATGGAAAATACAAAAAAGATGACTTCTCTAGATTGTTTTGATTTACAACAGACATTAGCCACAGCTAAAGCATCATGATGTAGAATTGCAGTTTTGGAAACTAGTTCTCAATGATTAGATCAGTACAGATTCGAATGAATCAAATTTGATTTTGCTGTACTTACAAACATCACTCAGGATCACTTAGATTACCACAAGACTATGGACAACTATGCTGACGCTAAGAAAAAATTATTTAAATACGTTTTAACTAATTGAAAAGACAAGAAGTATGCAGCTTTTTGTACTGACGACAAAATTGGTAAGAAACGATTTGAAGAAATGGCTTTTGACCAAAAAATTTCATACAGTATATATAATTCTGCGGTAATAAAAGCAACAAAAATTGAAGAATGATTTGAATGAACATATTTCGAGTTTTCTTATCTTGGACAGAAATATTCATGAACAACACAATTAATCTGATCATACAATATTTGTAATATAATGTGAGCTATCTCTGTTGCTACAGCCCTTGGTTTAAAAATAGAACCAATACTAAAATCAATCGAATGATTTCCATGAGTTGACTGAAGAATGGATCCAATATATACAAACGATGTTAAATATTTCGTAGATTTTGCCCACACACCAGACGGATTAGAAAAAACTTTAAGTTTTGCATCATCAAGAAAATGAGATTGAAGACTGATTACCATTTGCGGAGCACCATGAAATCGTGACAAAGAAAAACGTCCAATCATGTGAGAAATCGCGGTTAAATATTCCGATGTAGTAATATTTACTGATGATGATCCAGATACTGAAAATAGGCTCAGTATTTTAAATCAATTATCAAAAACTATACAAGAAAATTGATATCCTGCCAAGAAAAAGGTATACATAATCCCAGAGAGAAAATATGCATTACAATTTGCTACAGAAATCAGTAAACAATGAGATATTGTAGTTTCCTGCTGAAAATGACATGAACAAGTTCAATTAACAAATTTCTGAAAACGTAAACGAAATGACAAAAAGATTTTAGCCAAAATCTTAGAATCTCAACATAAAACAATCCTAAATTCAAACGAAATAAAAAAAGCATATTTACAGAATTTAAGAATTGAAAAAAGTGCAAATAGCATTTCAACACAGCAGTACTATTCTCAACCTACAACAATACAAAACAATAATCAAGTTCAAACTCAAAATCTAGGAAACCAAGCCCCACAAACACAAACTCGCACATGAATGTTTAAAACTATAGATTAGATTATAAAATAATAAACAAATGCTTGAAGAACTAAAAATTTATGAATATGTAGTACTAGATCTAGAAACAACATGATTAACTCCATATAGAGAATGAATCACAGAGATTGCTGCCATTAAATGTAAAAATTGAAAAATAATAGAAGAATTTCAAACTCTAATAAATCCAGAAAGGCATATTCCAAACTGAATAGTTAGATTAACTTGAATCACAAATGAAATGGTTGCAGATGCCCCGATTATTAACGAAGTAATGCCAAAGTTTTCTAGATTCTTAGGAAATGACATAATAGTCTGACATAACGTAAGTTTTGACTCCAGATTTTTGAGTTATTATCACTACCAATGTATGTGAAGTTATCTCGAAAATCAAACTATTTGCACACTAAAAATAGCAAGAAGATTATTACCTGATTTACCGAACAAAAAATTATGAACAATCTGCGAATATTTCTGAATCGTAAATGAAAGAGCTCATAGAGCAATGTGAGATACTCGCGCAACATTAAAGATTCTAGAAAGATATCAAGCCATAGAATATGAACTACAAAAATAATAATTAATTTTAAAAAAACTGACCCATATGAGTCAGTAAGTTTTTTCGTAATTAATTATTGAATTTGATTTACCATATCCGCCATAGGCAAATAAATTGCTCACAATAACGAACCAATCATTCATGCAATAAAACACATAAGCAAAGGTTCTAATGTCGCCATTAGAGCATCAATATTATTTTTTAATGTACTTGTATAAAATGGCGAAATCTTATTTAATACATTTGGCAATGCTCACGTATTTTCTCAAACATTAACAATCTGTATTAAAATAGGATCAAATAAATCTGTTCATTCTAAAGAATCATAAATGGAGAATCAAGCATTAATTGAATTTCTAACTTCTATCATCTTTCTTTTGTAATGAAAATTATCAAATATTCACGCCAAAAGCTTAAACGAAATAATTGGACTAACTCATGCTTCATAGAACTGTGCAAGTAATGAAGTAAATCTACTCATATAGAACAATTTTACCACATTTTTTACAATAGGCAACGACAATAATAATTTATCGATTCATATTTTAAACAATAATCGACGACTATACATTACATTATATGCTACTACTAAGGCAATAAATCATATCAATAATTTATACCAATTCCCCTGTAAATAATCCGACGCCGATAGAAAAAATTTTGTAATCAATGGCAATTGCTCTGGGTCTCAATACATATCTATAATAGATGGAAATACTGCAATCAATAAAACTGCCGTTGCAACAACAGTTAATCATATCATCATTACTGGATACACTGCAGCTTTTTTTATTTTTGCATTAACTTCTTGAGACTCTTCCAAATTATCGGCAATTTCTTCAAGAGTCTGAACCATATTACCTGTAATTTCAGTAGATCTTACAAGTTCTATTTCATCTGAATTAAAAAAATATGATTGAGTTTCCATAGCCTCAGCAAAAGAAGCTCACTCAGTCAATTTATCTATCATATCATCGATAATCAACAACATTCATTTACTTTTTTCTCATTGTTGAAGAGATTTTAAGGAATCACGAACTCCAAGACCAGCTTTTTGCGATACCGAAAGAAGTCTAAAAAAATTAGCTTTTGTCGCCAAATTAGGCTTATTTAATTCAATCATAATTCCATCTATCTTATTCTGTAGTGTTTGAAAGAATCCCATTAGCTTGATTAAAATAATAAAATATTATAAATCTTGAAGTTTTACAAATCTATACACTTCATGAAGATCAAATTCTCATTTCATAGCTTTGAATATTCCATCCCTCTCCAAATCTATCATTCATCTACTAAGCGCAAATTTTCCAACCTCAAATGCTGACTTTCAATCAATAAGCAATCATTTAATATCATCTGTATAGTCCATCATCTCATATATTCAAAGTCTTCACTTATATCCACTTCATTTACACACTGGACAAACTTCTCAAGTTTTCGGATCTTTTCACGTTCATTCCATTACATATCAATTTACAAAGAAATCATTCCACTCTTCTTGTGAAATATTACGTAGCTGAAGTTCTTTTTTTAATAAATCTTTATCAAATGAGCGGAAAGAATTTTTTGCATTCTTAAATTTTACTTCATCTTCTGGTCTGATTTTTACCTTTTGACCACAATTTGTACAAACCTTTCTTCAAAGTCTTTGTGCGATTACCAAATTGAAAGTACCCGCAATCATATAAGGCTCGGCTCCCATCTTTGCTACCCTGGTAATAGTTTCTACGGCTGAATTGGTGTGGACTGTAGAAAATACAAGGTGTCAGGTCATTGAAGATTCCATCGCCATCTCCAAAGTTTCTCTATCACGAATCTCTCACACCATGATAATATCAGGGTCTTGTCTCAATGCTGATCTAAGTCCAGAAAGGAATGTAAATCAGATATCAGATCTAACCTGAGCCTGATTTAATCAAAGCATTTTATTTTCAACTGGGTCCTCAAATGTAGTAATATTTACTTCCACTTTATTAATATCAGAAAGTGCTGAATATAGAGTCGTAGTTTTTCATGATCCAGTAGGTCATGTATTCAAAATAATTCAGTTTGGATACGCTAAGTTTTTTTGCATAATACGTCCATTTGATCACTCTAATCAAAGTGAAGAAAGAGGTGGAATTTCTTTAGATTTATCCACAATACGCATTACCAATTTTTCTCACCAAACTGTAGGTAAAGTATTGGCACGGAGGTCGATTTCTTTGTTTGTTTCAGTTGTAGCAGAAACTCTGGCATCCTGAGGCAGCCTCTTTTCATCAGGTCTCATTTGTCCAGATTCAATCTTAAATTTAGAGATAATAGAATCATGGAAAGATTTTGGATATTGTACCAATTCTTCCAATACTCAATCAATTCTAATTCTAATTCTACAGTAATTTTCAAAAGGCTCGATATGAATATCTGACGCACCTTCTTCAACTCATATTGTCAAAAGATAATCAAAAATCTTCACAATGTCTGATTCAAGAATTGCTTTATTGAGTAAATCTCTATAATTAACCTGTGTTTGTGCGTTATTTTCTTCCATAATTATCTGCGTATAAATAATACAAAGACAATCATATTATACTCTAAAATTTTTTAAAAGCAAAAAATCAGGGACTTTTTTTGTTTAAATGTTACAAACCAGTAAATCACTATACATTCCAAGATTTTCTTGCTTTTTAAAAAATATTTTTTATTTTTAGTTCAGATTTATAATTAATTTTTTAAATAATGGATAAAAAACAAATCTGATATAAAAATGAAGAGCTTGTAAAACAACATTACCTGAATAGTTGATATGAACTAATAAAATGAAACTATACAATTCAATGATGAGAAATTGACCTCTTAATGAGAAAGAGATGAGAATTAGTAGTAATTGAAGTAAAAACTGTAAATCACATTGATGAACTAGATAACTATATAACTCCCAAAAAAATCTGATTTTTACAAAGAACTTTAGAGAATTTTTTACAGAATATAGATGAAAGCCGGATTAAAGATATTAGAATGGATGTAGTTTTCGTGAAAAATGGTCAGATTCTGGAAATTTATGAAGATGTCACGAATAGATAAGATTTTCAAGTTAATAAATTATCATCCCGAACGAATGTGAGAAATTCATTTGTGTTAACATGTCATCCTGAACAAAGTGAAGGATCTTAGGTATATTACTTAGAATTCTTCATCGCTTACTTCTCAGAATGACGACCACAATAAATAATATGAAGTCGAGCAAAAATAATTTTTTGAAATTGTATTTTGATGATGGAATATTATAATCATTTATTGCAATTTTATTTTTGATTTGAAAGTTGATGAATAGCAAAAAATCACATAAAATATATGTTTGGGATGCAATACTTTTCATAGTTTTCTGAATGATAATCTGAGGAGGATTGATGATACGAAAGCAGAATGCTGTTTTGAGTACTTTATTGGAAAAGCATGAATCAAGGTATACAAAATTTTGAGCAATTGATGAAATATTGGAAAGTGAATATTATGATGAAGAACTATTAAGTGGTTCCAAAGCTGATATGATAGAATGAGCTTTAATTGGGTACGTTGGAGCAATTGATGATCCATATACAGTTTACTTGAAGGAGGAAGACAATACTGAATTAATGAATGAACTTGAAGATAACGCAGGATTTGCTGGGATTTGAGCAGTAATTGAGAAGCAGGAAAATTATGTAGTCATTTCTGAAGTTTTGAAAAAATCACCTGCTGCAAGAGCCTGACTTTTACCTTTAGATAAAATTTATATGGTGGAAGATCAGACTTTAGAAGATTTAACTGCACAGGAAGTAGTGCAATTAATCAGAGGAGAAAAAGGAACTGAAGTAAATCTTTTCATTGAAAGAGAATGAAAAAAATGAGAAGACCCTACAAGATTTTGGGTGCCAATCATAAGAGATGATGTAAGTATTCCATCTGTCACTTCTGAAGTGTTTGAAAAAGATGGTAAAGATCTGCTTTATTTAGAAGTTTCTATCATTTCTAATAAAACTACTGCCCTACTTTTGGAGGAAGTAAGAGATGCTTTAGAATCTGCATGAAAAATTGATGGAATTATTCTAGATTTGAGAGGAAATAGCTGATGATACCTAGAAGAAGCTGTAAAATTGCTCGGACATTTCTTTCCAAAAGATACTTTACTCGTGAAAAGTAAATATAAAGCCTACGAAGATATCGACCACATTTCCAAATGAAGATGAGAACTCTGAAATTACCCAATCGTAATTCTCGTAGATCAACTCACTGCGAGTGCCGGAGAAATTATCGCTTTAAAATTTCAAGAAGAATGAAAAATTATAATCTGAATGCAGACTTTCGGAAAATGAAGCATTCAAGCCGTAGAAGATTTCAATGATGGTTCTAGTTTAAAATATACCGTTTGAAAGTGGTACTCTCCAAATGATGTGAATATTGATAAAGAATGAATTACTCCCGATATTGAGGTAGAGCGAGATTATGAAAAATATAAAGAAGACTGAACTGATAATCAGCTGGAAGCTGCAAAAGATGAATTATTAAAATTGATTAAGTAAGCAAAAAATTGTTCCCATTTTTTAAGAGGGATATCTGAAAAACTAAAGATTCGTGTATTAATAAATAAAAATAGATAAACTACAAAAAACTATTAAATTTAGATAATTATAATATATGTAATGAAGAAGATTGTCTCAAAAAATACGCATAACGAATCTTATCAATCAAAAGATAAACTTTTATTAAAAGTTTTAGATGAAAATGGAAATGAAACAGACATAAAAGCTACAAAAAAAGAAGTGCATGATAAACATTTATGGCACCAAGAAGTAGCTGTTTTTATTATAAATAAATCTGGGAAAATATTACTTCAAAAGAGAAGTAATAACGTTAGATACAATAGGGGTAAACGAGGAATAGTTGCCAATCACGTTGGAATAAACCAAAGCTTGCTTGACTCCCTTAGAGAAAAAACTGAAGAAGAAATCTGATATAAAATTAATCCTGGTGATATCAGATATTTAACAATGCTAAAAAGAAATGATGAAAGAGAACAAAGATTTACTTATTTTTATTATATTAAGACAGATATAAAAAACAGTGAAATAAAATTAAATCCATATCTAGCAACCGATAAAAAATGGTTTGATTTTTACGAACTGGAAGAATTAATGTTAACTGACAGCGAAGATGTTGTTTTTAAAAATACACCAGAATATATCAATATATTTTGAGAATTATCAAAAATAATATCTGGACCTACTACAAGTAAAAAACAACGTAAAAAAGAGTTTATAATACTAAATACAAATGATGGATGTTTTTTCCCGGGGATTATCCAACGTTCTTATAAACCAATTAATTCGGTAATAATATTTGTTCATGGAAGTGGTGGTAATTTCTTTAAAGAAAACTACCTAGAAGATATGTCCAAGGACCTTAATTACTATTGATACGATTTTTTAACATTTAATAATAGATGATCAGAACAGTTTCTTAGATTACATAGAAAAAATTCCTGAATAAGTGAGGTTATAAAAGCTGGGAACATATATGAGAATTTTGATGAATCAATATATGATTTAATGGCTGCCATAAATTATGCTAAAGAAATTTGATATAATGATATTATTTTAATATGACAAAGCTTAGGTTGTCTTAAAGTTCAGTACTACTGTGAACAAATATGAGATATAAGAAAAATAATTCTTTTAAGTCCACTTGATATGATAAATAGATTTCGTTCAAGAGTAAAAGAAAAATATGATGAATTAATTAATAAAAGTAAAAGACTTGTTTCTGAATGAAAACCATATGAAATGGTAACGAATGAATTTTCTGCTTTAAAAATAGCTTCCACTATGGCAATTGGTTGTAAAGCTGATTTATTTAAATTAGAAGAAAATAGAAATATAGAAAAACCACTAAATTATAATGGATATGTATCAATAATTGCAGGAACCAATGAACATATTTACAATGGATGGAGTATAGAATACGTTAAAGATAGATTCGAAAAGAGATTTAAGAATGCTAAGTTACAATTTTATACTGTACCAAATTCAACACATGATTATAGCGAGCACGAAAAAGAAATATCAAAATTAATTATCGATAGTATTCAAAACATGAAATAATAACTAATTATATAAAATGAGAAATAAAAACAATAGATAAACTACAAAATTTTCATTTCCTGTAACAACTTTTCATACTCTTCATAATCATCTGGATATTGCTTTTTAAGGAATTTTTTGAGCAATTCTAACCAATTTCAGAAACTTAACTGCCCTGCTAAATCAGGTTTTTCTAATTGTTCTAATAATTTTTCAGTAGATTTCGTATCCTTTTTGAGCTGAACATTTTGGAGAGATTGCTGAAGTTTTAGCTCCACAAACTCGTCCATATTATCGTATTGAAGCTTCTCCACCGACAAAGAAAGCGAAACATTTTTCATATCTAAACTATCTTTATAATTCGTTTCCACCGTGAACGAAACATCCTTGAAATTATCTGAATTTTGCAAAGATTTCCAGTGCAAGAGAATGTCATTTTCTGAAATGGCTTGAAATGACTGAGTAAACAAATCAGCATTTCCAGTTTTTCTCCCCATTGTGAAATAATAATTTATTCCAGTTTCGTGAGCTGTAAATTTTCCATCATTCCAAGTCCAAAAATATTTAATCTGATCTATTTCAAGTGGAGAAGTAGCTCGTAGACTTCCTGTGCAAAGGTAGTTTTTGTATGCAAAAGCCTGATGCAAATGTCACGAAATAATTTGTAAATTCGCTTGGTCTAGCCAATGCTGAGATAAAGCTCTATCTCTGAAACTGAATTTCGCCCTTTGTCATGGAAAGGATACTCATTCCACATAATAGTGATGAATCAAAGTCAAATCTGAATATTTTTTGGTGAATCGCTCAACGACCAAGTTTAACTGAGTGGAAAAAGTCAGATTTTTATTTTTGCTTTTCATTTCTTCGGCATATTTTTGGTCTTTTAGGTTATCAATTCCTGGGAAATCTTTTTCATCGATCTCAAGCATCGCGGGCAAAAAACAGATATTTTTTCATTCGATTTCTTTCACGAATGGCTTAGTTATGAAGCAGATTTCATTGTCTGAATTTTTCATTCTGGATAAGATTTCAAAGGCTTTCCTTCCTTCTTCAAAAACAAATATATTTCCCAGTCGGTCGTGATTTCATGCTAAAATATAGAGATTTTTTCACTGAGTATATAGTTCGAGAAATAAGTCATAAAGCTCGAGAAGTGCATTTCTATCATAACTAAAATGATATACAAAATCTCAAAGAAAAATCAGATTTTTTTCTTCGTTATGCTCCTGAATAAAAGATTTGAGTGAATTTAAGAGTTTATCTTTTATCCTACTATTTAAATGTATGTCTCAGATAAGTAGCATGAATTGAAATTTTATGGATTAAATTTTGATTACGTAAGTTTCTTTACTCTCTCTCCTACAGCTCTCAGGCTTAAAAACTTTGATACTTTTTCATCCATATTTCTTTTTGAGATTCGCGACATATCCATCAAATCCAGGTCCCATAAATATTTTGGTACAGAATTTTCCATCAGGTTTGAGATATTTATCATAAACTCGTAAGGTTTCTTCCAAAAGTCCGATTGACCTAATTGCATCAGTTTCCTTATCTCCAATCGTGTTTGGAGCCATATCTGATTGAATGAAATCAACCTGCTCAATCCCATTTTCAACAAAAATTGCATTCACTTTATCTTGTTCTGTGATATCTTGAACATAAGTATGCATTCATGGCAATTGAATTTCTACCTTTTTCAAATCAAAACCAAAAACCTGATAATCTTTCACGTGCATTTTTTGGAGTAATGAAATTGTGTATTGCATTCGGCTTCCTGGTGCACAACCGATATCTATGACCGTTTTGGTATTTTTATCAATCAAATGAAATTTATTCTGAATTTCTTCCAATTTGAATGCACTTCTGGCTTTATATCATTCTTTCTTGGCTTTCTTGAAATAGAAATCGTATGGATTATATGTCATGGATAAGTTTGAAGGATTAAATTTTTCATTTTATTCTCCCTTTTTAAAGGGAGATACGGCATAGCCGAGAGGGATTTTAACCCCTTTGTCCTAACGAACACTTTCAAACCCCTCAGCCTTCGGCAGCTCCCCTTGAAAGAGGAGCACAAAAGGGGCAACCACTTTTATTGTCATTCTGAGCGTAGCGAAGAATCCAGAAAACACGACATTCAATAGATTCTTCAGCTCATATATGAACCTCTGAATAACTTTATTATAAATAAAAAATATATCCTTTACAAGCAAAAATTATAAAAAAAACATTTCTTGATTTTGCAGTCAAGGATAGTATTTCAAATTCAAAATTTTATATTATTAGATTTTAAAAATTAGCACTCACTAATATCAAAAACTTTTAGACAAAAACTTTTAACTTGTATTTTCTAGACAGAATCCTAAAGTACATATTATATTTAGATTACAAAAAATTATTATGCTATTAGCTGTTGTTGTATTATTATTGTGATTATTTCTATTGTGATTTTCTGCTGATAAATTAATCAACTCAAGTGTAAGAGTTGCTAAAATATTTAAGTTATCTCCATTATTTATTGGATTGACTATTTTAGCAATATGAACATCCGCTCCTGAATTATTTCTTTCAGCAATGTCTGCAATAAATGGAAGTGGATCTTTGTCTGTATGAAATATCGTAGGTTCGAATATATTTAATCTATGATTTATACTTTGACTTAGTGCAATATTTGTACCAATTGCTATACAAAAAAAATTAGTTTATAGAGACTGAATTTTTCTATTTCTAATTTCATGTTTATTGTTTGTTTTCCTTTGGGATCAACAACTTTTGTGACGAGAATGAGCAATATGTCTAGGACTTCTTGTTTGTTACAATTGATATTTATGGATCAAAAAAGATCCAATGGAAGAAGTATGAAATGCTAATGGGATAGAATTACCTGAACTTAAAAATTTTGTGTATTTATTCACATGTATTTTCATCTTATCCATATTCAATATTAATACAGAAAACTGATTCAGTATAGAATTTTGATTATCTGCATATTCTATTATATTCATGTGTGTTCTTCTATTCCTTTTTTCTTTATCTATGTTCAACAAAAAGAAACATAGAAGAAAAGAAGATGAAACATGAATATTATTAAATGTAACTAAAATAATCGCAAGTATTGGTCTTTTGATAATGTCATCTGATATAATTGTTGCAGCTGCTGTATATGTTGCTACTACTTTATGAGTATCTGAATGGGCAATTTGAGCTACGATTATTGCAGCATGAACTAGTCTACCAGAGATGGCTGCCACTTTAGCAACAATTATCAAAAAAAAATATGACATGTGAGTATGAAATGTAATATGATCAGATATTTTTAATATTCTTTGAATTGTTTGAATTTCTTCTGTGATTACACCATTACATATGACTCCAAAATGTTTGATTGGAAGTTGCGATACTTTCTTCAGTAGCTTTATGTATGATAACATTTTTTCTATGTTTATTTTGATATTAACATTATTAATTACTTTAATATTTATGAGAACAGGTTGGAAATTATCAAAAGCTGAATGAATTTTCTTATTTATATTTGCATCTATAAGAATGATTTTCGAATTTGCACCTAATTTATTCTTATGACGACTTTCTTAAAATATTTACAGTTTAATTTCAGATTTTTTCTCTCACAAATTTTTAATGCAATAAAATTTGACTTTTTAAATTAAATATTTATAATATGTATTGTATTCTTTATAATAAATTTTATGCAACATGACAAAATCACAGGAAAAATCTAAAAATCCCGAACTGCGCAAAATATCAGAGATGAGACAGAAGTACATTGTAAGCGAAGCTATAGTTAATGCCATCAAAAAAGACAAAAAAAAGAAAGAAATAAACGACACTCTCACTTTACAAACCATAGAAAATGTCAGCTCAAGAGTATATCCCACACAGACAGAAAAGCTCTATGATACAATTTCCGAAATGGATGTCTACTATATACCAGAAGATTTAAATTTATCCAATGAAGATTTATACAAAATACTCAATTGACTACTATGTAGACCACAGTATTTTGGACGCAAACTTAATAATCAAAAAGAGCGAATTATTACAAATGATTGATTAAGAAGACTAAATTATATATTAAATTGCGCAGCTAGACACACAATGAGACAAATGGAGGAAGCTGCGACCATCCATTCGGAAGCTCATATAAAAAGTTTATCAAAAGGTAAAAAAGAAACCTGATTTCGAAATCCAGAGCTAAAAAAGAAAAAAAATGAATGACCAATTTTAGATAGATATTGACTATGATATTTCAAAAACAACTTCAAAAGACGAGCTCAAATTGGTAATAGTCCCAAAGACCAAAAACACAAAGTTTTTTTTCATATATCATCGCTAGATGACTATTTATCACTAGCACGTAGCTTATTATCTTCTAAAAAAGAAAAAAAAGATGAATACTGAAATCTTTCGTACATAGATAAACCTTTTGCTATAAAGCAGAAAGATTGATTATTCATAAAAAACATTTTAGCATTTTCAGATATGGAAAAAAATGATGCTTACACATGAAAAAGAACTCACTTTCCCCAAATAATCAGAGAAATTTTTTACCCGTTACTACAAATAAAATATACTGGAACTGAATTAAAAACTAAAGAATTACCGAATCATGAATTTGAGTTTTCTTCAGATTTTTCAATCGAAGCCTATGGAAAAAACTTAAAATGAACTTTTATTTTCTGTACAAAATCTCAATCTTCTATGATGGATAAGGGTAGAAGAGATGTAAATTATTCTGCAAATAGGGACTTACAAGATATGATTAGATGATCTATAATTATGGAAAATCATGAAGATTTAATATTTATGATGCATTATATTGCAAAGTACTTTATACAAAATCCTGAATGAAATCTTGATCACTCCATCTTTGATAATGAAACTCAAAAATGAGAAAGTGAAACAAGTTGATTCAATCCAGAATTTTGAAAATTATGGAATTTATTAATCAAAGATAAATGAATTCTAAATACAAACATCCCAAATTGGAAAAATGATTTGAAAAAACTACCTACATGAACTAGACCAAGTGCAAAAAAAGATTTTAAAGATTTTACAAATAACGAATTAAATCGAGCAGCTACACAATTTTTGATTAAAGCATCTCAGAATGATGATAGGAAATCTACAAATTCAAAAAAATATGTAGATGCAAAATACATAATTCCAACAGCCATGAGACCAAACCTTATGCCTATAGAATTAAAATTCTTGGTAAAATGAAATGCTAAAAAGAATGAGCAATGATTACAAGATCATCGCATTATGAGGCTAAAACAACAAATAATATTACGAAGTAGGGATGAAAAACATGTTTCAGCTAATAAAATTAAATATGAGATAAATCTATTACTTCAAGATGAAAAACTCAGAAAACAAATTCAAGAACAAATTAAAGAATCTACAAGATTATGAGAAGATTTGGAAACTCCTGAAGAAGTTCTGTATAGAGACTTAACCAAAAATTTAATTGTTGTAAAATACGAAAATACAAAAAAATGAAAGGTGCCCTCTGAATTCTGCGACAAAGATATTTGGGAAAACTTGGAATCTAACTGATATGAATATGATTTAGATATTTTATAGACTAAATTTCTTTCAATAACTCAGTAATTATTCCATTATAACAGTCCATTCCCTCATCAGTAAGCACAAATCCATTTTCACGTATCTTTAAAAATCCATTTTCTTCATATAATTTTATTTTCTCTGAATAATCAGGAACTAAAACTGGTTCAAATTTTGATATATCATTAATTCATCTATCAGTACGTAGTGAAAGGAAAAATGATTCAATTAAATAATCTGACTGTGACATAGGTTGAATAGCAGATTCTGCTAATTTTTCATTTCAAATATATTTTGGAAAATATAGTGTATTTGTTCGACGTATTCCATTTAATCATCGTGAATTAAGTGAAGAATCCACCTTTTTAAGGCTTTCGATAACGGATTGAAAATATGGGCTTTTAGCATTTATAAATGATGAAGCAGAAAGTCATAATCATAGATAATCTTCCATTTCTCGGTAAACTCTATTGTGAATACTAGACTTCCCTACTGCTGCAAAACTTGATATTTCATAGCGTTTATATCATCACTCTTGAATTATGTTTTTGAGAATATCAAACTCTTCATATATTTCATCTTCATTTCAAAATAATCAAGCTTGCTGAACAATGGAAGAAATTCATTCAGGATTTTTCTTCCATTTTTGATGTTCAAAAAGTTCTAACATGTAGAGTGAAAAACTATCTGCAAATCATGAATTAACAAAATCTTGAAAAAATTCTAAAGCTGATGGAGTCCATAGTTGCAAATCTCATTTTTTAGTCTGATTAAAAACTCCGAATGCCATAAAATCAAAATTATATACACTATTTTCTAGTTTCAAATAACGTAATCAGCGTAAAAAATCTACCATTCCAGGAAATGTATACGGACGTCACGCATTTTCCAATACTCAATTATCCAAACTTTGGATTCCAAACGAAAAACGGACTCTTGGATATTTTTTGAACGATTTCTGTAACTCTGAAACAAATTCATAAACCCGATCTTGTGGAAATGGATTACATTCAAAACTAAGTTCTCCTACATTTTCACAGTCAAAAATCTCTTCACAGTGATGAATCAGCTTTTTTACTTCTTCTGCTCATATCAAATTTGGAGTTCATCATCCAAAATATATAGTCCTAATCTCTGCCCTTCAGAATACTTTTCATCGCTGTTCTATTTCTGAGTGTAAATTATTTAAATAAGTTTGAATCATTTCATCATTAGGATTTTGAACTACAGAAAAACTGCAATATGGACAGTTTTTTACACAAAATGGAATATGGATATACAGCGATAACATCGACACAAATCAAGTAAATAACAAATCATGTATACAGTTTTATACAAATATTTCAAATCCTTAAAAAATAAGGAAACCGTACTAAAAAAATCCCACCGAAAATTTGCATTTTTTCGCATTTTGGAATATAATTAGCTATATTTTATTTTATTAATAAAAACAAAAAAATGGGACGATTTTCAGAGAAAGTGGACAAACGAAGAAAAGACTATCACGCATTTAGAGAAGATCCTGATTCATATTTCACTGCAAGGGTTTTTATAAGTGACATGCAGGATGGAGAAAGAATGATTGCCTTCATAAATCCTAATCAAGCTATGGCTTATGGAATCACTGTACACAATAAAGTAAGCATCATAAGAGTCGATGGAGAAGAAATTGTAGCTGATGTATCTTTTTCAAATAGAGTAACAGTTTGAACCATTGCTGTTTCAGATGAATTAGCTAAAAAATATAAAATTAAAAATCTAGAAATGGTTGGAGTTTGCCTTACTGAATGAGCATCCGTTACTACAAACGCCATAAGAAAAAAAATGAGATGAGAACCAGTTACTTATGAAGAAATACATGCAATCATCAAAGACATATCGGAGAATAAACTTGATGATACAATGATGACATACTATGTCGCATCCAGCTATTTTTATCCAACAACTGATGAAGAAACGTATCTTACAGCCAAAGCAATGGCTGAATGCGGAGCTATGTTTAGATATCCAAAATGAGAAATCATTGCAGATAAACACTGTATTGGATGAGTACCTGGAAATGAAACCACTATGGCTCTAATTCCACTCGTTGCAAGTTTAGGAATCAAAATTCCTAAAAACTTTTCTAAATCTATCACATCTCCTGCTGCTACATGAGAATGTGTAAACGTACTTATGAATATCAATTTCGACAAAGAATGAATTGAAAAATTAGTAGAAAAAACGAATTGCTGCCTAGTTTGGTGAGGAGGTCTAGATTTAGCTCCAGCTGATGATAAACTAATCAGAGTTCAGTATCCACTTTCTATGCAATCAAAAGCAAAAGTTGTAAGTTCAATTATGGCCAAAAAATATGCAATGTGAGTCACTCATTCTCTTATTGATATTCCGGTTTGACCAACTGCTAAAGTAACAAACATGCAGGAAGCTGAAGACTGGAAAAAGAGATTTGAAATAGTTTGAAAAAAACTCTGAATGAAAATGTCAGTCCAAATTACTGAAGCCAATGAGGTTATTTGAAACTGAGTTTGAGCAGTACTTCAAGTTCGTGAAGTTTTAAGAGTATTACAGCAACACCCAGATAGACCAAAAGATCTAGAAGATAAGATAGTTTTCCTTTGAGGTAAACTTATTGAAAATATATGATTAGTAACAGGTAAAAGTGCAATGAGATTAGCAAGGCATCAATTAGAAACTCATGCTGCATGGAATAAAATGAAAGAAATTATTGCTGCACAATGAGGAGATCCTAATGTCGATTCTGAATCCCTTAAACTAGGTAAATATACTTATGATGTAGTCGCCGAAAAAGATTGAAAAATTACATGAATGGATTTACATGATGTAAATGCTGTCTGTAGAAGATTAGGTTGTCCTATCATAGATGAAGCTGGAATGTATATTTACAAAAAATTATGAAGTAGTGTAACAAAAGGTGAAGTTATCGCAAGACTATATGCTCAAGATGAAATCAATTTAAATGCAGGAATCAAAACATTAAAAGAAAAAAATCCATTCCAGATATGATCTACATCTTTTTCAAATGAAACTACTAAAGGTTGAAAAATTCTAAAAGCAATATCTAAAGTAGCCAATAAAATCAAAGGTAAAAAAAAAACTCAAGATATTAAAGAAAAAAAATAAATTTATATCATAAAAAAACACAATGCCTTGAATTATTGCAACAATCTGACCAGCAACACAATCTCCAGAAAAATTGAAACAACTATACGAGAATTGAGTCAGAATATTGAGATTTAACTGCTCTCATGCTACACATGACTGGATGAAAGATGTCATTCAATCAGCAAGAATTGTAGAACGTGCTGTATGAAATAAATTTGCATTTCTTTTGGATACAAAAGGTCCAGGAATTAGAACTTGAGAACTTAGTAATCCCGTAGCCTACGTAAAATGAGAAGAAATTAAAATTGTAGTAGATTCTTCTCAAGTGAAAAATGATAAAATCATGTATGTGGATTATCCATATATTATCAAAGATGTAGAAATCTGAAGTTTAGTAAGAATAGAATCATGACTTCTAGACATCAGAATTACAAAAAAAGCGACAAATTATGTAATCTGAGTAGCAGAAAATGATGCTACCATCACATCTAGAAGACATGTAAATTTACCTGGAATCCCCATCAGATTACCAGGACTTACTGATAAAGACAAAGATGATATTCTATTCTGAATTGAACAAAATATGTCATATGTTGCACTTAGTTTTGCTAGGAAAGAAGAAGATATTCAAGAATTAAAAGAATTTATGTATAAAAATGGATGAGCCCATTTGAAAGTAATTGCAAAAATCGAAAATCAGGAATGAATTGATAATATTGCTTGAATTATAAGAAGTGCTGATGCAATTATGGTGGCTAGATGAGATCTATGAGCAGAAGTGCCTGTAGAAACAATTCCTTCTCATCAAATCAATTTAATCCAAAAGACAAAGAGAAAGTGAAAAAAAGTTATTGTAGCTACCCAAATGCTTGAAAGTATGATAACAAATAACATTCCAACTAGAGCTGAAGTATCTGATATATTCTATGCTGTTTCACAGTGAGCTGACTATCTCATGCTATCATGAGAAACCTCAATGTGAAAACATCCAGTCGCTTGTATCAAAGTGATGAATAAAATCATCAACGAAGCGGAAAAATATATTTAGCTTCAAACTAAATTAGTACTTTATTTTATTCTTATATTATAATACAAAATGAAAAAAACAAACTGAAAGGAAAACAAATTTATATTACGATTCGATGAAATTGGAATCGAAGATGTACCTTATGTAGGAGGTAAAAATGCCTCACTTGGAGAAATGTATAGAAATCTCGTTCCAAAAGGAGTAAATATTCCAAACGGATTCGCTATTACAGCTTATGCTTATCGTTATCTCCTAAAGGAAACATGAGCAGATAAAAAGATTAAAGAAATTCTATCAGATTTGGATACTTCTGATTTGGATAATTTAGCCCAAAGAGGATCTAGAGTAAGATCTTTGATTAAATCTCTCGAATTTCCGGAAGATTTGACTAAAGCGATCATTGAATCATATAAAAAAATGGAAAAAATTTACTGAAAAAATGTAGATGTTGCTGTTAGAAGCTCTGCAACTGCTGAAGACCTTCCAGATGCTTCATTTGCAGGTCAACAAGATACATATTTAAATATCTTTGGATATGAATCAATTATCGATGCATGTAAAAGATGTTTTGCATCACTATTTACAAATAGAGCTATTTCTTATAGACAAGATAAACATTTTGATCATTTCTCTATTGCATTATCAATTACTGTTCAAAAAATGGTAAGAAGTGACCTAGCATGTAGTGGAGTAATGTTTTCCATCGATACAGAATCAGGATTTAAAGATGCCGTACTTTTGACTGGTGCATATGGACTAGGAGAAAATGTAGTACAGGGTGCCGTAAATCCAGATGAATGGTATATTTTCAAGCCATCTCTTAGAAAAGGAAAGAAAGCTATTCTTTCTAAAAAAGTATGAGAAAAGGCTATCAAAATGATTTATTCATCATCAGATAAGTCCCCTACCAAAAATGTAGCTGTACCTGAAGCTGACAGAAAAAAGATGACACTTACAGATGATGAAGTAATTAATCTAGCAAAACAAGTAGTAATCATCGAAGACCATTATTCTAAAAAGAAGTGAAAATTCTGTCCTATGGATACCGAATGGGCTAAAGATGGTAAAACTGGAGAATTATTTATCGTTCAGGCTAGACCTGAAACAGTTCACTCAAATACTGATATGTCAGTTCTAAAAACTTATGAGCTAGAGAAAAAATGAGAAATCATTGTGCAAGGTAGATCTGTAGGTGAAAAAATTGGAGCAGGTAAAGCTAACGTAATTAAAGATGTAGCAGATATTAATAAATTTAAAAAGTGAGAAGTTTTAGTAACAGATATGACTGATCCTGACCGGGAACCAATTATGAAAATTGCTTCAGCTATCGTAACAAATAGATGAGGAAGAACTTGTCATGCTGCTATTATTTCTCGCGAATTAGGGATTCCTTGTGTAGTAGGTACAAACAATGGAACTGAAGTTATTCCTCAAGGGAAAGATATTACAGTAGACTGTAGTGGAGGAAGTGCTGGTATCGTTTACAAAGGAAAACTTCCATTCAAAATAAATGAAATCAATATTGCAAAACTTCCAGAAACAAAAACTCATATTACAATGAATGTAGGTTCTCCTGAACAAGCGTTTGAAGAAAGCTTCATTCCTAATGATGGAGTTGGACTAGCTAGAGAAGAATTTATTATCAATTCTTATATTAAAGTTCATCCATTAGCTCTCCTACGTTTCAACGAATTAAAAGATGCTAACGTTAAAAAACAGATTGCTGATTTGACTGTAGGATACAAAGAAAAAGCTGATTATTTCATCGATAAATTAGCTGAATGAGTAGCTACAATTGCTGCAGCATTCTATCCAAAGAGAGTAATCCTTAGATTATCAGACTTCAAATCAAATGAATATGCTAACCTCATTGGAGGTGCTCAATTCGAACCAAAGGAAGACAATCCTATGATTGGATGGAGATGAGCTTCAAGATACTATTCAGAAAACTATAAGGAAGCTTTCGGACTAGAATGTAAAGCCGTACTTAAAGTAAGAGAAGAAATGGGATTAGATAATCTAGATGTTATGATTCCATTTCCAAGAACTGTAGATGAAGCTAAAAAAGTAATCAAAACTATGGCTTCATTTGGATTAAAGCAATGAAAGAATGGACTCAAAGTAATGTGAATGTGTGAAATCCCTTCAAACGTAATTCTAGCCGAAGAATTCTTGGAAGTATTTGATGGATTCAGTATTGGATCAAACGACCTTACTCAGTTGATACTATGAGTAGATAGAGATTCAGAATTAGTTTCAGATATCTACGATGAAAATAACGAAGCTATCAAAAAGATGATTAAAAAAGTCATCGAAGTAGCTACAAAAAAGAAAAAATATATCGGAATCTGTGGGCAAGCTCCATCTGATTATCCAGAATTCGCAAAATTTTTGGTAGAATGTGGAATCGAATCAATGTCTTTGAATCCAGACACAATGATTAAGACAAGATTAGCAGTAGCTGAAATCGAAAAGAAACTGAAGAAAAAAGGTAAGAAATAGAAAACTGAATAATAATACAAAGCTCTTCTTTCTTCAAAGAAGGGCTTTTTTATTTCTTTTTTTGTTCTCCCTTTTTAAAGGGAGATACGGCGAAGCCGAGAGGGATTTTTTTGCAATTGTTCTTTTATCTATTCCCTTTCGCACGATTATGGCTTTTACAAAGCATTTGGCAATTTTTTATATCAGTGGCTCAACCTTTACTCCAGGCCGAAACATGGTCAGCATCCATTTCTCAAATTGACCAAATCTTTTTACTATTACTTTCATGTCATATAGCACATAATGGACAATTTGAAACTCATTTCTCATTTGCTTCTTTGGTTTGCTGAGCATAAACTGATTTTTTGGTTGCATCATCAAATACACGGACATCCAGTAATTTACTATCTACACAGTCTCCCAAAATATACTCAAAAACTCATTTACGACTTTTTACATAAGGGTCGGCATATAATTCATGAACTTTTTCTGAAACTTTCTTTGGATCGTATGATTTTTTGTGATAAGTTTCATAAAGTCTTCACCGTTCTTGTCATTTCATTTCACTTTCTACATCACTAAATACTCCTGAAATTCGGTCAATCACAGTGGTAAAATAAGTTTTTAATTCTGTGATATTATCATCATAACGGTGTTTACTCATATAATTTCAGATTTCTCCTTTACTTACTCGGTCCAATGCTGTATGCAAAAAATCTTGTCTATTTACTACTCACGAAATATAAGCTCACCATTTCATGACATTTGCATTTTGACTATTACTAAATTCTTCCTTAGCTTTTGTGACAAAAGGTCATGAATAAACAGCATTCAAAAGCTCTTGCTCATTTAGTGGAACTCAAGCAATATTTATAGTCTTAAATCGCTCTTTTATTTCACTTTCCTCTCATTCACATTCATAAATCAAAAGTGGAGTTTTTAAAATTTTATTCTGCAAATCCTCAGCTAATCATGAGAAATATTGCTCCATCCCATCAATTTTTACTGCAAATTTTCCTGTGACATAACGACCAAAACTCGTAATTCTCTGCTGACCATCCAAAACTTCAAATTTATCATCTCAGACTTTATTGAAATATATCAATCATAATGGATAACCTTTCAAAATTGATTCAATCACAGCGACATCCTTTTTTCAGTCCGCATAGATATAATTTCTCTGATATTCTGGCTGAATCGTGAGTTTTCAAGCTAAACCAAAAAGTCATTTTCATTCAAGTTCGTTATATACAAATCATTCACAAATATCTTTTACAGTAATATTGGTGCGAAGTGTAGTTTCCATGAGAAAAGGGAAAAAAATAAAAATTTGATTATCTTTTACGAATGATAATTCTTTGATAAATTTTTTTTCATAAAAGTATTGGGTTGTTATATGCTTTAAAATTTCAAATTTTTAATTTGTCCGGTACTTGTCAATTTGCTGTTCATCAAATTATTTCAAATTGTGCAGGGTTATATTTATTCAGAAACGAAATAGGCACTCACATTATTCAATCATAATCTGACGGAATAGCATCTGTAAACGGTATTTCAATTGCATCATAATTATCATATTTTTTATAACCTATTCACTTTATTTCTTTATGTTTGCTAAATTTTATATTATCTGCCATAGTCATTAATCATAAAGGTTGGTGACGACGACCGTGGTCTAAATTTGTAAACCAAACAACTCAAGAAACTCTAATCATTCATTCTATATGATTACTTGCTGTTGCAACATCGTGATAATCACTAATAAAATGTGTAGCTCATCAATTAAATCACTTTCATAACCATATTTTATTATCCTTTATTAATGGAAAAATCTCTTTGTATGTAATAGCATTTTGATTTCATATAATTACAAAATTTTTATTTGCTTCTATAATCCAAGCAACAAACTCGCGAAATAATGAAAAAGGCGGATTTGTAATAATTATATCTGCCTCATCACGAAGTTTTTTAATTTCATCACTACGGAAATCACCATCTCACTGTAAATAATCCCATTGTAAATCATCAATATCTATTTTTCAATTTTGATTTGTATCATGATCTAAAACAAAAATTTTTCATTTTATATTTGTCTTTTCTTTATCAAATTTTGGACTTTGTATTTCAAAATTTGTTGGCTGATAATTCACTTTTATATTTTTACTTTCATTGGCAAAACTTGTACTTATAAGTTTTTTTAAACCGAAATTTTCAAAATTCTTGGCAAAAAATTTAGTAAAATTACTCCATTCTGGGTCATCGCAAGGCAAAAGTATAGTTTTATCACGAAATACATCTGGATTATATTCTATATAAGCATTTATTTCGTTTTGAATATCTGAAAATTGAGTATAAAACTCATCATTTTTTCCTGTTCTTGCTCAATGCAAAAAATTATTTGTATTTCATTTCATGGCTGTATGTGTGACAACTAAAACACCAGCCACAAAACAAAAATGAGATGATTTATGACTGATCATAGTAGTTGTCACACTATTTTTACAAACACACATTCACAAAGAAGATGATTTGCTGATCAAGCCACAAACCACCTCATTAATATGAATATGTGTTAAATACTTTTTTGTATGCTATAATATAAAAATAGT
>Ga0247611_10002340_pt1 | contig 30815 bp, 29 predicted proteins | sample 177DNAGHGhighgp2_FD_192422 | JGI IMG/M metagenome (GOLD analysis project Ga0247611, IMG submission 192422) | Sheep rumen microbial communities from Palmerston North, Manawatu-Wanganui, New Zealand - 1770 DNA GHGhigh gp2 | ecosystem: Host-associated > Mammals > Digestive system > Stomach > Rumen... | reverse complement strand
GTCTTCGACTCCTTTGCCTGGAACACGATGTTCTTGATGGCCTTCACCTTCGTGGGTGAGCCACTCAGACCACACTGGTTAGCATCGCCATCCACATCAGCCACACTCCACTGGTTGAGCGTCAGGTAAGGACGCTCCTCGTAGAGATAGTCGTAAGCGGTACCTTCGGCAGGACGCTCCATTGGGCATGTGGCACGCTTGTACTTCATCACCAGCTTAGCATTCTGTGGGCGACAGGGTGCAGCACTTCCATTCACTGTGATAACAACAGGCAGCGGAGCCTCTACAGTCTCCACACCACCATCGATGACACGCTTGATAGTAGCCTTGCCATCCTTCACACTCATCACCTCCTCTGCGTAAGTCACCTGATTCAGTCCTAACTTCTGAGCCACCTGCGGACCTACCTGAGCGGTATCACCGTCGATAGCCTGACGACCACCAATCACGATGTCCACATCACCAATCTTCTTGATGGCAGTGGCAAGCGCATAACTGGTGGCAAGCGTATCGGCACCGGCAAACAGACGGTCGGTCAGCAACCAACCCGTATCGGCACCACGATAAAGTCCCTGACGGATAATCTCACCTGCACGTGGAGGACCCATCGTGAGGATTCCTACTGTAGAGCCAGGATTCTGCTCTTTCAGACGAAGAGCCTGCTCCAAGGCGTTCAAATCTTCTGGGTTGAAGATAGCGGGTAGGGCAGCACGGTTCACCGTTCCTTCGGCAGTCATAGCATCCTTACCCACATTACGGGTGTCTGGCACTTGCTTCGCCAGAACAACAATCTTTAAAGCCATATTATTAAAAATGTATAATATTGAAATTTCAAAATCGGCTGCAATGACAGTGCAAGCCAAACGCAGAGAGCGTGCTCTTTGCTGAGGCGAAGCCTGTCTTCGCAGTGCTTTTTTTACAAAAGCGCTGCAAAGTTACTACTTTTTGCGCACACAACCAAACAAAATGCACAAAAACGACCGCTTTGTGCACAATTTGGTCGTTTTGTGCAATCTGATATCTTCTAACTTTTCCATTTAATCCGTTGTAGATTCATAAATTATTTGTACCTTTTAGTCTTCTTTGAAGCCTTGAAGATACTCTCGCTCGAAAATCTCAAATATTTATTTGGTATTTTACTCACTTATTCGTATCTTTGCATAGTAATCATAAAACAATGACGATTATGGAAGCAACGACACAACATTTTACCACTCAGGACTAGGCAGAACACGCACAGTTCGTGCAGATGTTCCGTGCCGCCAAGCAGCGCAAGCACGAGTGGCAGGCAAAGATGGAAGCGACGCTGGCCGAGAAAGCCGAAAAGATTCGCAAGCGCCGTGAAGAGATTGATAAACTTTTTGAAAAATAAACAATGACCAATCCCGACATCCTGCTCTACATGTGCGATTCTGCCAATAACCAGCAGGCCCAGCGCAGCCACCTGTTCCTTCACTGGTTCAATGCCTACGGTCAACAGGATGAATACTACACCAGTACGGAGATGGTGAGGGACGGCGACGAGGAGAACTACATCGCACTTATCGTCAAGCGCAGCCATCCACAACTGCAGACCATCATCGACGTGTTTAACAAGCAAATCGCCATGTTCCGCGCCAACAAGCCGCAATAGCAATAGTTACCAACTATTCAAACTAACAAGAAGATGTACGATATTGCCAAAGAACTAACAAAACTGCATGTCTATGTTTAACCGCATTTTCCGCAAATTGAATGTATGAAAAATAAAAAGCCACCAAAAGGTGGCTTTTAAATGGAGTAGTGGCGGTGTAGTCTTGATTAAATTTTATCGATGTTCCACATTTTTAGCGCTTGTTCTATGATGTGATTACAGCGTCTTTCGATAGCACTTTTATTCCAACAAGGTGTTGCTGGATTATCCACAAAATCTCTTATCTCCTTTTGTTGGCGCAACATACTTGTTTCACTTTCATACGAGGGCAATTTTACTGATATAAAGTCTTTATTGCCTACAGCACTGTTCTGACTTTGTGACATCAGCAAAAGGTTGCCTATACTATGCAACCATTCGCCAGTCTCAATACCCTCTTCTGGATATTCCAGATTTTTGTATTCTCCATACCCACTTGCTAAAGGCTTTCCGTCCTGGGGATGCTGGGGAGCGATGTGTTCCAAACTCTCTTTTCGCACGATGTCCTCCCAATTGAGCCTTGGTGCAGGATAGTCTTGTGGGCACAGACTCTGTTCATAACGCCACAATAGATAGGTACACACTTTGCGATTGCCATAGATGAAACCGGAACTTAGGACACGTCGTAACTCGTTGTCGTTCCAATAGTCCCAGCGCATCCTGTCCACGAAGTTGTTCATTTGCTGGTTGAACGAGACATCGTCCCATGAGTTTACTAACAGCCCGTGCAGTCTGCTCTCAATAGCTGCACGACCTCCACGTGCAGTCTGGCGGAAAGTGAAGTTTTCTGCCAACCGAATAAGTCTGGAGTAAGTTTGCTCTGTAGTATTTGCTATCACCTTGGCCTTTATCAGCAAGGGTAACGTGAGGGCCATATTGTTGAGTCTCTTCAAGTTCATCATGTCAAATGACTTGTCTTTCTCTATGAACTCTACCTGACGATACGAACGTGCCAGTTTATCTACAAACCCTATCAAATCCTCGATAGATTTATTCTTGAAATATCCCTTAATTTCCTCCAGAGGCTTTTCTGTAAAATACCCCTTTGTGCTATATGCCATCCAGAAATACCTCAACACGTCATCTTCGTTAGTGCTGATTCTAACGATAGCCTCATAGATATCCTCAAAGGCTTTGTTCAGCCGCAAGATATAGTCTTCTTGGGTTTCTTGCGCCTCATGCAGATAAATCTGTAGCATGAAGAACGATTTGAGCACCTCAAGATGTGAGAGTGACTTTCCTCGATCGTTTTGGAAGGCAAAAATCTGTGCAGCCTCTATCTTGCTGCCTACCTTGAATTCCGTTACGCTTGCCTGTTCTATCAGATTCGTCCACTTCAGTAGTGTTGACACCTCTTCTCCTTCAAATACTTTCTCAAAGTATTCCCTGCAGTGACGGATACGCTTTTGTGAAGAGGATGTAAGTTCCTCTTCTGGAACAAACGTGCTACGATCTATAATCTCGTTGAGGAAAAAGGCATCATCGTAATCGACAGTCTTAAAACGTCTTTTCTTCGTAAAACTGTCACGAATATAAGTATGATGCAGGCGTTTTGCCGTCATCTCAATGTCGTCACCACTTACACTACGTCTTTCCAGTTCTTTCTGCATGCAACTGAAGAAGATGACAATAGTAGTCAGACGCTGTTGTCCGTCAATGAGACAGACACTATCACTACCATCAGCCTTCTCAAACAGGAAATGTCCAAGATAATATCTGTCTACTGCATCTCTCAAGTCTTCTATGAATTGTTCGCGCTGGTTTGTGCCCCACGAATAAGCACGTTGGTATGATGGTGTGACAAACTGTGATGCGGTGCTAAACAAACTTTGAATATTAATTGCTTCCATAAAGTGTTATTTGTTTAAGCTGTATGTTGAATCTCTATAGTCTTTTACCTTTGCCAAAATGTTTTTCATCTCCTCAGCGATTTTATCATCACTTTCACTATAAGGTATAAAGTTCATGAACTAAGGTCGTTTTATTCCAAATCCATTGTTTTGAGCCATTAGAATGAATCATAGCCCGTAGCCGCTCTGCCCTGCCTTCCAATGTTAGTTTCTTACCACTGGTGGAAGTAACAATAGCTTCATTTCTGTCATTTTCATATTGCTTGATATCTTCAGCAAGAATAGATTCAAAATTCCTGATGGTATTTCGTCTGTCTGTCGCATTGTATTCATTTGACTTTCCGTATAGTTCTTTGTAGAAGGTGTCTGCAATAATGAACAACTCTGTAAGCATCTCGTTGGCATCAGCATCACCTTTCTTTATATTAACGACAATCTCTCTAACTTGGTCGCTAATGAGCCGTCAGACATCAGTTGCATAAAAGTTCCGTATGCACTGCTGGTAGAACGACTATTCCAGTTGCGCCCATCATCTTTCGAGTAATAGATACCTTTCGACGTGCAAGCAAGAATCTCGCTGCCATAGTCAAGTAGATCTTTGAAGGTTCCATAACTACTACTTGTGCATCGTCTGGTCCAAATTCTTCCGCCATCAATAGAGTATTCTGTAGGAGTTCTCAGGTTCCCGTAGTAAAAGAATGAAGCACTTTGCTCCCTTTTTTTCGTATGTCTGCAAAATCAGCGCATGGCTGAATTGAGTACAAAGATAGCCAAAATCTTTGAACTGACAAAACTTTCTGTTTAAATAGTGTCCTACCTCTGCCATTTTCCGATCTTTCTGCTTTATAGTATTTCTCTCGCAATCCATGCACAAGCTTCTGCGTCAGCAAGGGCGTGGTGATGATTCTCCAAGTGATAACCACAGTATTCTGAGACAGTATGGAGTTGATGATTGGGTAGTTGTGGGAAAACTCTACGTGAGGCAATGCAAGTGCAATAAAACTGATAGTCAGGATAATCCATCTGATAACAGCGGAATACTGCTTTCAAACAACTTTCATCAAAAGCCTTGTTGTGCGCAACTAACGGTAAACCTTTTATCAGTGGCTCAATCTGTTTCCATACTTCTGGAAAAACTGGCGCTTCTTCCGTATCTTTTCTTGTGAGTCCATGAACTTGCGTACACCAATAGTTGTAGTAATTGGGCTCAGGCTGAATCAAAGAGTAGAAACTATCTACTATTTCTCCGTTCCTGACGATGACAACACCAACACTGCAGACGCTTGTACGCTGGTTGTTAGCAGTCTCAAAGTCTATTGCAGCAAAGTCTTTCATTTGTTCTGGCTATATTTGTTCCACATCCTTTTTATCTTCCCTGCTATTTCTTTCCTAAGCCATAGCGGTTCCATTACCTCAACATCATCACCCATCGAAAGTATTTCCTGCTGGAAGTCAAATTCTGGGCATAAGTGCAGTTCAAACAGACTATATTCTGCCTGACATTCAATTTCTTTCTGTGTTCGATGGAGAGGTAATGAACGCAAGTAGTTGGCTTGTCCTGCAGAGAGTTTTAGCACTATCTTCTGAACCTTTGACTCTGTATTGGCAATGATGCCATAGTAGTTGTCAAAAAACTCAGAAGGTACGAAGTTCTTAGGCATCTTAAACTTATCGCCCTTGGTTTCCATGTCACAAATACGATCGATAGCATAAATCATGATCTTATCATAGTAAGGACTGCGAGCCATTAAGTACCAGCGTTGCTTGAATAACTTTACTGCGTATGGCTCTACATCGAAAGAAAAGCTTTCCTCTTTCCAATAACTATGGTATGTAATATGTATAACTTGGTTCTTCTTCATTGCTTCAAAGATTGGTGCAAGATAATCTTGACCAGAGGGAATATCTTCGAGAATAATACGATCTTTCAAATTCTGGTTATCCATCAACAGATTGCTGACAGACATCGTGTTCAACAACCAACTGCGAAGTGAACCGCTTTTAATTTCGTCTGAGTTGGCAATATAATAATGATAGCCTCCCTTTCGTTCGCATTCAATAATGAGTCCAAACATTTCTTCTGCGGCGATTCGCCATTTGTGGAAGGTACGAAGTGCGAGTCCTACCCCCTCACTCATGTCATTATCGAGCCACTTCTCATTGATTTCTTCAAAGGTTATGCGACCTGCCTTGTAGATAGTTTCCACAAGCCAAACATACTTATTTAACAGGTTCTTAGCCATAGTTATACACTATAATTTCTGCAAAGATAGCAAAAACATATGCAAGTTTGAGGCACAGATTTTAGGCTTTTCTAGTTTTTTGTTTTTTTTAGCAGTTTTCATCATCTTCTCAAAATGACGACTGGCAGAGCAATGACTCTGCTAGCCGTATTTTCCCTACACGTAATTTTTCAAACCCTTGCCACCGTTGCCGCCTTGCAAAACTATTTGATTATCAGTGGATTGTGGGTGACAACGAGGTGACAAGGGTGACAACGATTGGCGATTTTGCTGCAAAAAGTGGGGTTGTTTTACCTCAAAAAAGTGATAAAAACGGGTTAGAAATTAGACTAAGATTTGTCCTTTGGGAGAGAGGAGACACTCCGATCGATGATTCCAGGCATTGGAATAACTCATTCCAAGCATGGGAATCTGTAATCCGAAACAAGGGGATCATTTGTTCCATGCCATGGAACAAAATGTTCCACCCCATGGAACAAAGTGTTCCACCCTATGGAACAAACAGGAAGGTGCCGGCTTCAAGGGTCGAAGGTGCCGGCTTCGTGGGTAGAAGGTAGGCTGCACCTCGAAAGAAAAAATAAATGAATTTATTTTGTTCTTTGCTCGGTTTGCTTTGGGCTATAGGCGTTCAGTTGATTGGCTGGAGCCGTTCAGTTGTTTGGATATAGGCGAACGGTTGAAAGGATGCCTCTAACTCCCTCGAAGGACGGCACTAATACCCCAACAACGGTAATCTGTTACCCCTACGGAAGGCATCTTCATCCTCGATCGGAGGCATCTGATTGATATATTTGAAAGAAATAATAGATTGTAATAGAAGAGGTGTTAGAATAATTGTGTATATTTGCACAGTAAATTGATAAATACTTTGTTTATATGCCATTACACGTATCAGTACAAGACATTCAGCGGATGCATCCAACAGGGATGGAGTCAACAACAGATTTATATTATGCAAAACTGGGAAACCAACTCCTAAAGAGTATTCAGCGGACAGAAGCAAAGCGTGAGTTTGATAGCAATCTTCTTGAAATCATGGCTATCAAGACTGCACTCTATTTTGAGGATGTCATCTGTGATAGTGGTGTCTGGAGAAGTTTTGTCAATAAGCATAAAGCGTTATATGGCAAGTCCCTGCCATTTTATCCTGTCGATGAAAAGGACTATTTTGCTGATGAGCCTCACAAAGAGGATATCCGTTATCTGCTATGGGAGGCTCTGAGGGATTGGGAACAGGTCTTGGTACATCCCAAGGACGAGTTGTTGGAAGAGATAGCAGATAAGTTCTATGAAGTGTTAGATGCAGAGTTCGAGAAAGCCCCTATCAATGAGGGAATGCGACAATTCTTTGAGGAAGCGACGTTTATGACAGACTTCATTAGAATGCGTGAGGTATTACAATGGCTATGGATGAGTTGTTATTTGACAGAGGGACATCATAAGTTTGATATTGCTGAAGAGATGATAGATGATATCTGTGAAAAACTTCATTTTGAGTATCAAGACCCACGTGCTATTTATGCGGCATTCAGCCAGATGGTGTTCCGCTATAAATGCGGTCCGTTGGCACTTTATCCCTCGGAATGGCTCGCCCAAATCATGGAAGCCGTAGGGAATCAGCCTTATGCAGAGATATTAAGGAAGATAGACTATCGTAAATATGAGGTCTATCTCCTGGAGGGGTATAATTCGCTTTCTATACAACTTCGGAACACACAAGACGAACTCTTTATAATCAGTATGGACGGATATAGCGACATGAGTCCAGAGACCCTTCGGAAAACAGAAGGGTGTGTGGCATCGTTTGTCCGTTTCAATGGGCGATGGGAACCTAATGGTATGGACTCTTGGGGTAACTTCCGGAAAGCATACGAAGACATTAAGGAGCACCAGAAGCGCTATGCCATCGGTCTTCCTCCCAAGAACTATGAGCAATTGATGAAAGACTCAGGAGGCAGTCCTCTGTTCTATTTCCGAAATGGCAAGGAAGTGCGTGAGTTTATAAATAAGAGAGTGGGTATTCCAAAGAAGATGATGCGTCCCACCAAACTGGACGATGAAGAATTTATTGTTGCCTATGTGCCCTCTGTCAACGAGAGTATTGCTTTTGCTTATGGGGTCGCCAACTGTGTGAAAGACCCTCGTAATCCTTTCTATGGTATGAGGTATCATGATGATGATGCCATGATGTTGGTGGCGGAAACAGATATCTGCGATGGTGCCATGCTGCGTTATATGATACAGCATCATATGTTGCCTGATGCTTCTTTCTGTGAAAACCATGAGGATAAAGAGTCACTCCAACTTGCACAAGACAACTTAGATTTTATCGCAAGAACTGTGCGTAGGGAGAAATATTGATCTTACTTTATAAAAATAGTACGTATAACGCAGGAAAAATGCATTTCCTTGTCACCGTTGCCGCTTCGTTGTTACCGACAATCCATTGATAATCAAATAGTTTTGCAAGGTGGCAACGGTGACAAGGGTTTGAAAAATTACGTGTAGGGAAAACGGCTGGCAAAGTCGTTGCTCTGCCAGTCGTTTGGTTGTCTTAATATAGTAAGATGCATCTGTATCGAAAAAGGAAAAGAAGTCCAGTAAGACTCAAATTCGTTAAAGAGAGGGGCTTGTACATCTTAAAAAATTGAAAAAGTGAGGTCTTATGAGGTTCGTAAAATAGACTTTTTTCGTTAATTTTGCCTTGGAAATTCATTCCATGTATCACTAAAAACGAAAGATTATGTCTAAGACTGTAGAATTGCAAATCGAGAAAAGTCGCATGCTCGTAGAGGGCTTACGTAAACACCTGAAATCTGGTAAGGGTGGGGGTGTCACCAATGAGGAGATTAATCGTATGGAGGAAGACCTGAAGACCTTGGAGGCTGCCAATGCCGAGGTGGACCGTATTCGTGAGGAACTGTCTCCGAAGGTGAAACAGATGAACGACGTGTTGGCAAAGGTGAAGACCCTCTATGCTGATAAGAAAAAGGCACTCAAGGGCTACTATCCTCAGGAGCAGTGGGCTGACTATGGGGTGCCCGACAAGCGTTAGGGAGTAAAAAAGACAGAAAGAAATTTGCAAATATCAAGAATAGTTCATATCTTTGCATCATCGGTATCAAACGAAGACGATTATGGCATTGAATCTGAACAAGAACTTGAAATTGTACTACTCCATCAAGGAGGTTGCTGAGATGTTTGGTGTCAACGAGAGTACGTTGCGCTATTGGGAGACGGAGTTCCCTTACCTGAAACCCAAGACATCTGGTCCCGCCAAGATTCGTCAGTACCAGCAGAAGGATATCGACCAGATTAAACTGATCCATAACCTTGTGAAGGTGCGTGGCTTCAAACTTGCCGCCGCCAAGCGTATCATCAATGCCAACCGTGACGGTGCCGAAAAAAGAGCAGAAGTGCTCACGAGACTGATTGATGTTCGTGAGCAACTTCAATCTTTGAAGAAACAGATGGACTTTCTTCAGTAACCTAACTTCATCCTGTGTTTGAGCATTCTGCCAATCTTATTGAGTGGCATCATCTTCTGCATGGTGCTGCGTACAGGTTGTACGTCGTAAAGCAACATGAGCAGGAAGGTGAATCCTCCTATCAGACACATGATACCGAACATCTCTTTTACAGCGACCATGATGACACCTTGTATATCGGGGTGAATACCCCGGTTCAGGGTGTCCGCTATCTGATGACGTAATCCGTAACTATAGATCCCTGAGCACATCGACTCTCCCACACCATTGCGGATAAAACCGCTGACAGTCAGGGCATGGAAGAAGGTGGGGAAAGGTATCAGGTCTTTCAGATAGAGTGTCATCGTAGCGAAGAAAATAGCATAGCCGAAGGTACGCAGGACAGTCGGCAACCATAACCGCTCGATGTTCAGGACGGGCGACACATAGAAATACATCATCACCTGATACATCAGCAGACAGAAGAAACCGACAGTCAGCAGACGGGTGTATTTCTGATGTAGCGGACGGTGCCAGAAGATCGTAAAGGCGGCACCAAGGACATAGCCGATGAACTCGAAGATATAGAGTTGATTCGTGGTGGTGAATCCCCAATGGAGGATACCGCCAGTCAGTGTGTTCTGCAACGCATGGGGTGTGGCGTTCATCACCTCTGCGACGAAGAACATGCCTAAAATAGGTATCAGACGGGCATGGGGCCACACCTTTGGGTCGATATAAGGATGGCGGATGTGCAGCATACGTCCGACGCAGACAGCAAGGGTGATGGGTAACGCCATGAGAACGGCACACCAGACGGGAGCGTCCCACCAGTTATAATACTCTCCATAGGTGAACAACCAGATAATCTCCAGCATCACAGCCGACCATAGGATACAGCCGAGCCAGTCGAGAGATACGAGGGGTAACGGCTTCATGAAACGCCACGGGTGGGTACAGGTGTAGATGACAAATACCACGAAAAGCATCAGTGCCACCATAAACCAGTGCATCGTCTGCCATGAGTCGAAGGCGATGGTCAGTTGCTGGCAGATCCAGTTGCTTGCCGGCATTGCCGCTAATATAATAATGTATATAGTCGGCAAGAAGACCCCAAAGTCCTGTTTAGGGGAAATCCACAGACGGATGTTCGAGAAACACTCGAACGTGCCGCATAGTTTGAAGAATCCTGCCACGTAGGAGATGACGCAGAGTGCCGGCAACCATGTCACATAAAGACAAAGGATGTTACAGACAGCGATGACCAGTGCCGCATTGATTAATAACTGGCGGTTGGTGAAGCGCAGTTTATAGCGGAAGAGGAAAGGGAAGGGCATGTTGACACCCACGACCCCGAACATCGCTATCAACTGGATGTCCTCGCGCATCATCGAGGTGGCACCCATCATGTGCTGCAGGTTGGCGAAATAAATGCCACCAGACAACTGAAAGAAGAATGCGAAGAGCAGATAGATCCAAGGACGGATGCCCTCAGGCACCCAGTCGTTGTACATCGGCATGGCAAACTTCTGATGATTCCAATCTGCCATTAATACCTCACTTCTGTTTCTACGTTCAGTCCGGCAAGCAAGCGTGCCACATCCTCAGTCTTGTTGTCACTTGTCAGTTTGATACGTACAGGGACACGCTGCTCTACCTTGACGAAATTACCCGTGGCGTTATCAACAGGGATAGGGGAGAATGCACTACCAGTACCAGCGGCAATAGCCTCTACCTCGCCCTTGAAAGTCACGTTGGGGATGGCATCTGCACAGAACTCCACCTGATGACCCACCTGTATGTGTCTCATCTGAGTCTCCCGATAGTTGGCAACAACCCATATCTGGTGGTCGTCAACGATACGGGCGAGTTGCTGACCGGGTTGCACCAATTGCCCTACTTGGATATCCTTACGTCCCATCACCCCATCACAGGTGGCGACGATGACCGTATAGGAGAGGTTCAGTCGGGCAAGATTGACGGCAGCCTCGGCAACAGAGGTGCCGGCATGGGTCTGGTGGAGGCGCTGAGCCTGCTCGCTCTGTATCAGTGCGGTAGACTGTTTCTGACTGTTTGCCTGTTGGTAACGAGCCTGTGCAGCCTCATACCGTGCTTTGGCATTGTCATATTGCTGGCGGGTCACAGCGTCTTTCTTCAACAGGGTCGCATAACGGTCGAAGTCTGCTTTCGCATTCTCCATGTTGACACGTGCCTCCTCGATGCCAGCGGCAGCCACACGGACATTACTTGCCGTGGTGTTCATGCCGGCACTGACTGCTGATGAGCCAGAGCGGGAACCTTTCAGTTGCGCCTCAGCCTGTGCGAGTTGTAACTGGTATTCGGCATCCTCGATAATCACGAGGGTGTCACCCTTCTTGACGTGCTGATAGTCCTCGAAACGGATTTCCTTGATGAATCCCTGAACACGGGTGTTGATCGGGGAGATATGACGCCATACCTGTGCGTCGTCCGTATACTCCACATTGCCCCAATGGATCATGCGACTGCAAACGAGTGCGAGGGCAATGATGATGACTGTGATAATAGCGATATTGTAGATTCTCTTGATATTCTTCTTGTTTCTCATAATCTTATAATGTTCCTGTGATATACTTCATCTGATAATAGTGGTAGACGATATTCGTGCGGGCGTCTACTTCCTGCAACTCTGCGTTGAGTTTGATATTGGAGGCATCCAGCATGTCGGTGATGAGTGCCAGTTGCGACAGATAGCGGTTGTTGACTACCTCATAGTTCTGCTGAGCCAGTTGCACACTCTTCTGCTGGGTCTCTAACTCAGCGTAAGCCTGTTGGTAGAGGGTGTATGCCTGTTGTACCTGATTGCTCAACTGCTCTTGTGCCACTGCATGTGCTTCTTCCTTCTGCCGACTTGTGATCCGTGCCTGCTGTACTTTCTTGTTTGACTTGAACAAGGAACTGAGGGAGTACTTCACACCAACACCGACAAACCAATAGTTGTAGTTGATGTTCTTGGGAGGAATGTCGTAGGTGAATGGTCCGTTAAAGTTATCGGCGGCTACCAGGGCAATCTTCGGTAGCATCTCACTCTTGGCGAGACGTAATCCCTCCGTAGCCATCTGCTTACCTAATTGAGTCTGTTGCAGCATCGGACTGTTGCTGAGTGCCTCTGACTGCCAGTTGCTTAATGAGGAATTGGTGGTTCCGAAGTCGACACTGGGGATAATCTCCGTCTCTTGAGCAAGTCCTAAGGTGTTGCATAACTGATAGTTCAGGATGGCTCGCTGGTCTTGTAACTTACGAAGTCCCAGACGGAGGTTCTCCATCTGCAATTCATAGCGAGTGACATCATTACGGAGTGCCATGCCCTCCTCATGCTTCGCCTTGATATCCTCTATTAAACGGTTTGTCAACTCGATGTTCTTCTCATAGACCTGCATGCGGTTGCTGATCTTAAATAGGTCCAAATACTGAGCCAACACCAGGAAACGCTGTTGCTCCCTTGTCAGTTGCTCATTGACTACAGCCTGTTCCTTTTGCAGTTTCGCCATGCGGATGCCTGCGTCAATGGCGCCACCAGCATAGACCACCTGTTGAGCCTCCAAGGCAAAGGAGTTGCCAAAATGAGGCACACTATATCCTTGCGCATCACCGAAATGCCTGTTGGTGATGAGTACATTGCCATTGTAACTGACTGATAAACTGGTGTTGATGTCTGGCAAGCGTTGACTTTTCGCCGCTTCGATACCCTTACTCGCAAATTCTACGCTTGTCTTCTGTGTCTGAAGAGTCTTGCTGTTGCTTTCAACTAACTCGAACAGTTGACCGACTGTCATCGTTCGCTTCTCTTGGGCGTTCATCGGCATCACGCTGATTACAGCCATCAGAAGCGCAACACTTCTGTATTTCATAACTATAAAAACACCGATTCATTATAAATCGGTGTGCAAAGGTACGAAATATATTAATAAGTTGTAACCTGTAAAGGCATAACAATTATAGTTTATTAACAGATGCGGTTAGTTGACAGGTGTCCAAGTGTCATTGCGGCTGAATACTTTCTCCAGGGTAATCTGCTGTGCCTCTTTCTTGGTTAATTGGTGACTCCAGTTGACACGCTGGTCAGTAGCAGCACCCTCACCATGATTGTTATACTCCAGATAACGTGCCGTCTTCTCACGCTCTTTCTGCCAATGGTGCCATCCCTCAGGACGGATCTGGCGAGGTAACTCGCAATTCATAAAGAGCGTATAGCCATAGTCACGCCAAGGGCGACCTAAGTAGACCTTGCTGACATTGCTGTCGGCGGTGATGCGGCAGTTGTTGAAGATATAGCCGTAAGTAACATCCTGAGGGGTAGAGGCTGCCGTGATATAGGAGTTTGCCTTGCAGAAGATGTCACAGTTCTCAAACCATGCGGTAGAAGGACCGAAGATGAAGTCGGTCGTCCCTTCGATATAGCAGTCCTTGAAGTAATGGCGTGAGCGGGCATTACCCGTATAGATGGTGTCCTGATGTCCCAGGAAGCGACAGTTCAGGAATACGATCTTATCACCAGTGGTAAACAGAGCGACAGCCTGTCCCAAGCGAGCGGCATTATTCTCCACCGTGATGTTCTTGAGGGTGATGTCCGCACCCTCAATCTTCAAGGTATAGGTACGGAAGGTACCCATGGGCTTGCCAGTCGGGGGATAGATGACGTTGGCATGGTCGTCCCATGTGATGATGGTGTTATCCCTGTCCTCCCCACATATCTCGATGTTCGTCAACGACTGTGGGATGATGAGTTTCTCCTTGTAAGTACCTTTCTTGACAAAGATAACCTTATGGTAGTCCATAAAGGCACGGCATACCTCAATCGCTTCTGCGATGTTGCGGAACTGTCCCGTACCGTCACGAGCTACGACGAGTGTGTCTGGATTATCGTATGGGTTTGCCGCCTTTACACCGGCTGTCGTCAGTAGGGCGAGGATGAGTGTTAGTAGTTTTTTCATATCGTTACATGATTTGTGTGGCTTCCTGCAGATCTTCGATGGTCTTGAGCTGGTCGATAATCGTCTTCACGTCCTCACGGTCATGGACACGAATCTCTATATCGCCGTCAAAGACACCCTCTTCGCTGGTGATGGTCAGCTTATGGATATTGACATTCATCTGTGAGGAGATGACCTTGGAGATATCCATCACCATACCCATGCGGTCGATACCCTCGATATGGATGGTGGCATCGAAGAACAGACGCTTGTGCATGTCCCATTTGGCATCCAAGATACGGTTGCCGTAACTGGTCTTGAGTTTTGCCGCCACAGGACAGTCGCGCTTGTGAATCTCTATGCGATGCTTGTTGTCGATAAAGCCGAGGATGTCATCACCTGGGATGGGGTGGCAACAATGACGAAACTTATACTGTCCGATGTTGTCATCGTTGATGAAGATGGGCTTCTTGCGGTTGAACTTCTCAGGAACGATAAAGAATTCCTGGGTGGTATCTTCTTTCTTTGCCTTATTCTTTCCAAGGAAAGGTACTAAGCGACGCCATCCTTTCTTGTTGTCATCGGAATTTTTGCCTTGTAGTTCATCAAGGTCTTTCTCACCTAACAAGATGGTCTTCTCACCCAAAGCCTGCAGGAACTCCTCCCGGTTACGTTGCTCGTGGAAGATCGTTAGTTTATCTGCAACGGCTGTAGTGCTCTCAATATCATTCTTCTTGAGGAATTCATCCAGAATATCCTCGCCTCGCTTCTGTATCTCACGACCGTTCCGTCGCAGGATAGCCTGTATTTTTGCCTTAGCCTTTGCTGTCGATACGAAATTTATCCAAGAGGCTTGCACGTGTTGTGCCTTGGAGGTCAGGATCTCCACCTGGTCACCACTCTTCAACTTATGACTCAGTGGCACGAGTTTATGGTTCACCTTGGCACCGATACAATGTGAGCCTAAGAAGGTGTGGATGCTGAAGGCGAAGTCGAGAGCCGTACAGCCAGTGGGCATGGTCTTGATCTCTCCTTTAGGGGTAAAGACGAATATCTCGGAAGCGAAGAGATTGAGTTTGATGGCATCGAGGAAATCCATCGCATCGGGCTGTGGGTCGTCAAGGATTTCTTTGATGGTGCGCAACCACTCGTTCAGTTCACTCTCATCCTCCGTGAATTCCTTCTCCAAGCCGTCCTTGTATTTCCAATGGGCAGCAAATCCCTGCTCGGCAATCTCGTCCATGCGGTCAGAACGGATCTGTACCTCTATCCAGCGTCCTTGTTTTGACATAAGGGTAACGTGCAAAGCCTGATAGCCGTTTGCCTTCGGATGGTTCAGCCAGTCACGCAGGCGGTCGGGGTGTGACTTGTAAATCTTAGAGATGGCAACATAGATGTTGAAGCACTCGTTGACTTCCTCTTCCCGTTTGTCAGGTGTGAAAATGATACGCACGGCAAGGATATCGTATATCTCGTCAAACGTGACGTGCTTGTTCTGCATCTTATTCCAGATGGAGTAGGGTGACTTGACACGTTCCTTGATCTCATATTTGATGCCCATTTGACGAAGAGACTCCTCAATAGGCGCAGTAAACTGGTCGAAGAGTTCATGACGAGAAGCCTCCGTGGAGGCAAGTTTCGACTTGATGCTATTGTACTCGTCAGGATGCTCGTATTGGAAACTGAGGTTTTCCAGTTCCGACTTGATCTTGTAGAGTCCCAAGCGATTGGAAAGGGGCGCATAGATATAAAGTGTCTCACCTGCAATCTTATACTGTTTATTGGCTGGTTGTGACTCCAGAGTACGCATATTATGCAGGCGGTCGCATATCTTGATAAGGATGACGCGGATGTCATCACTCATCGTCAGCAGCAGTTTCTTGAAATTCTCTGCCTGTGCCGATGCCTGTTCTCCGAAGATACCACCGCTGATCTTTGTCAGTCCGTCTACGATCTGTGCTATCTTAGGACCAAAGATGTTCTCGATATCCTCTGTGGTATAGTCTGTATCCTCTACCACGTCATGGAGCAAAGCGGCACAGATACTGGTTGAGCCCAGTCCGACCTCCTCACAGGCAATCTGTGCGACAGCGATAGGGTGCATGATATACGGTTCTCCTGACAGGCGTCGTACACCTTTGTGTGCCTGACGGGCAAAATTGAATGCCTTGGTGATGATGTCAACTTTCTTACGATGACGTGAGGCAAGATAACAGTCTAACAGATGCTGGAACGCCCCATTTATCAACTGGTCGTCGCTGTCTTCGCGTACTTTGTCTTTCTCGTCCTCCATATACCTTATTATATATTATAGGGACTATAGTTACTATAGGAACTATAGTGAGATATAGTTAATATTATCTGCGTCTTCTCTTTGATGACTTACGTCCTTTTGCTCTCTTTTTACTCTTACTTCCATGCGCTTTGCTACGTGCAGTAGCCTTCTTGCCACCGCGACGAGCCTTGGCATGACGTCCGAAACGCCCCTTGCGTCCTTTTTTATAATAACGCTTGCTTTTGTGGTAGTAGGTGGGGGTATAGTCATTCACCTCAACTTGAATACGATTAGTCAGCAACTCACTTGCGCGGTAGTTGCAGATGGTGTCCTCATTCTCGATATACCTATTGACATCGGCTTGCGGCAGACGGAGCGCATAAGGCTCTGTGTTACCAGGGATGATGTCGTGGCGATACATAGGATTGAGAGTACGCAGCATCTCAATATCGATATTCAAAACTTTGGCAATCTGTTCTAAGTGTATCTTCTTGGTGACCATGACGGTGTCCGTCTGTGCGGGCAGACGACTACTCATCGGACAGATATTATGTAAAGAGTAGTAAGTCATCATGTAGTTTGCGGCAATGAAGGCAGGGACATAACCGCGAGTCTCCCTGGGGAGGTAGGGGTAGATGTGCCAGTAGTCTTTGGAACCTCCAGAACGTTGTATCGCCTTGCTCACATTACCAGGTCCGCAGTTATAGGCGGCAATCACCAGATTCCAGTCGCCAAACACTTTATAGAGGTCACTCAACAGATGGGCAGCGGCATAAGACGCCTTGATAGGGTCACGACGTTCGTCCACCAATGAGTTGATTTGCAAGTTATACTGCTTACCTGTAGCAAGCATAAACTGCCATAGTCCAGTCGCCCCTACACGGGAAACAGCCTTCGGGTTGAGCGCAGACTCAATGACGGGTAGGTATTTCAACTCCAACGGAATCTGATAAGTCTCCAGTGCCTCCTCAAAGATAGGCATATAGAAATTGCTTGCTCCAAGGATATAGGATATGGTACCGCGTAAACGGGTACAGTAACGGTCAATAAACTGTTGGACAACATTGTTGTGTGCCATCTCCATCACAGTTGGCATACGTGACAGACGTTCAATGAAAACCTCTTCAGGATAAGAGGGGTTCTCGTTTCTCATATTACAGTCGCTGGAAGTAAGATACGTCTTTGACATATATTCATTCAACAGACTGTCGAGGTCGTAAGTCATAGCCTCAGGGAAATCAATGATCTCCTCATTGCCGCTTTGGTCTACTACGACAATCTCATCTTCCTCATCTACCTCTTCCTCGTCCTCAGCCACGATCTGTGCCTGAACGGTGATAGACATGCCAAAAAGTATGGCGAGCAGCATTAGTAATTTCTTGCTTATCATTCTTATTTGGTTTTAAAAATTTAACTTACAATTGACTCCCAACGACTGTGCCTGCAGCGGGTTGCCGCCAGAATGATTGGGAATGACAGTAGGTTCGACCTTCAGACTCAGGTCTTTGGAAATATCAAAGGCAGAGAGTTCCGCGTCTACATAGGCATCAATGACAGACAGTGCATAAACACCTATCATCACGAAGATACTCAAGTCACGCCAACGGCGGTATTTGTCCTTACGGTTCTTGAAAATCTCCTTATAGCGTTCCTCGTTGGAACTATTAACCTCTGCGCCTAAATGCAGGAACTTGTTGTAACTTGCAGTTCCAGGGTCGTTGTCCATGATGTCGAGATAAGCCTGAGAATAGTCTTTGTACATCATGTTATTCCATGAAAGGGCATAGATACATCCAATGAATCCACCATAGATAATGGGGAGTTTCCAGTATTTACGATTGTATATCTGTCCTGCTCCAGGTAGTACTAATGCAAGCCATAAGGCTCGTTTAGGGTCAGGTCGCCAGGTGCTCCAATCCCGTTTAGGTTTTACAATACGGGTAGAGTCGATCATGACAGACTGGATAGGCACCTCTTTTGTCGCAAGTACAGAGTCGTTGCGAGTAAGGGAGTCAATGCGTGCCATCATGATGTCTATACTGTCAACAGGAGTGTCTTTCTGCTCAGTTTGTGCCATGAGTTGTTGTGCCATGACTATCAGTAAAAGGACAGTCAGGGAACGGAGTATGGATATGACATTCAAATATTTCAAAGCAAAGACTCTTTATTTGTTGTTGACACTATCGAGGGTATTCATGATACGCTCCAGTTCCTCCTCGTTTTCGAAAGAGATACTAATCTTTCCCTTACCCTTAGGTGAGTATGTCATCTGTACTTTTGTCTGGAAAAACTGTGCAAGACGCTCCTTCAGAATACTGAATTCCTCTGGAAGTTGTGACTTGCCAGCCACTTTGCCTTTAGTGGTCTTGATATCCTCGCCGTTCTTCAAAGCCTGTACCAACTCCTCCACCTTACGGACAGAGTATTGTTGCTTCTGAATCTCTTTGAAGAGTTTTATTTGTGTTGATGGACTGTCAATGGCAAGCAGGGCACGGGCATGTCCCATGTCAATCTCGTGGTTCTTTAACGCCATCTGTACCTGTGCGGGGAGTTTTAACAAACGGAGGAAATTAGTGACAGCGGCACGGCTCTTGCCAACTCGCTTGGAGATTCTCTCCTGAGTCATTCCTGTTGTCTCGGCAAGATGCTGATAAGCGAGAGCCACCTCAATGGCATTCAGGTCCTCACGTTGGATGTTCTCCACAAGAGCCATCTCCATCACGCCCTCATCCTCAACGGTGCGGATATAGGCAGGGATAGAGGTGAGCCCAGCCAGTTGGGAGGCACGCCAACGGCGTTCTCCGGCGATAATCTGATATTTCCCGTTGCCCATCTGGCGAAGCGTGATAGGCTGGATAATACCTACCTCGCGAATACTGTTGGCAAGTTCCTGCAGAGCCTCTTGGTCGAACTCTCTACGAGGCTGATTGGGGTTAGGCTCTATCAGTGAAATCTCTATCTCGTTGAGGTTGGAACTACCTTGTGTATGAACCTCACCAGTATCTATTAATGCGTCTAGTCCGCGACCGCTACCGAGGTCGTCCAGTCCGCGTCCGAGCACACTTCTGTCGTATTTCTTTCTTACTGCCATGTGTTTTAACTATTCTTGTTGATAATTTCCTTTGCCAAGGCAAGATGGTTCTTTGAACCAGTGGAGTCCGCGTCATAGAGGATGACGGGAAGACCATGACTGGGACTCTCAGAGAGTTTGACATTGCGCTGGATGACTGTCTTGAACACCAGTTCCTGGAAATGACGCTTTACCTCATCATAAATCTGATTGGCAAGACGCAGACGAGAGTCGTACATGGTCAGCAGGAAACCCTCAATCTCCAGTTTCGGATTCAACTTACTTTTAATGATACGGATGGTGTTAAGCAGTTTGCTGATACCTTCCAGCGCGAAGTACTCACACTGCACCGGGATAATTACAGAGTTTGCCGCAGTCAGAGCATTCACTGTAATCAGTCCCAAAGAGGGAGAGCAATCGATAAGGATATAGTCATAATCATCGCGGATAGGAGCCAGTAATTGTCCTATTACGTTCTCCCTATTCTTTAGATTAAGCATTTCAATCTCTGCTCCAACGAGGTCAATATGGCTTGGTATGATGTCCAGCCCTTCGATATCCGTGGTATAAATTGCGTCGCGGACATCCGCTTTGTCAATAATACACTCATATAGAGAGCATTCTACTTCCTGAATATTTACGCCCAGTCCACTGGAGGCATTTGCCTGCGGGTCAGCGTCAACTACGAGGACCGTCTTTTCCAGGGTGGCGAGTGAGGCGGCTAAGTTGATAGTGGTAGTTGTTTTTCCCACACCGCCTTTTTGGTTTGCTAAAGCAATTATCTTTCCCATAATCAATCTTACATCTTTAAAGATAGTGGCGACAAAGTTACGAATTTTATATGAGAATCTGTAAAATATCAACCTTTTTTAGTAATTTTGCAGGCAAATAGTAGATTTTAATGAAAAACGGGAAACCTTTTATATTGATTTCTAACGATGATGGCTATCAGGCGAAAGGCATCAATTGTCTGATAGAGATGATTCACGACATTGCCGATATCCTGGTATGTGCGCCAGACGGGGCACGAAGCGGCTATGCCTGTGCGTTCTCGGCAAGTACGCCTTTGACACTGACTCCTCGGAAGAAAGAGGAGGGAGTGGAGGTGTGGTCGTGTAGTGGTACTCCTGTTGATAGTGTAAAACTCGCCTTGGAGGAGTTATGTCATCATCGTCGCCCTCAGATGATTATCGGAGGTATTAACCATGGTGATAATGCTTCGGTTAATACGCATTACAGCGGAACGATGGGGGTGACACTGGAAGGTTGTATGAAATATATTCCTTCTGTCGCTTTCTCCTTATGTGATCATGCCGCAGATGCTGATTTCCGTCCTTTGGAGCCATTCATACGGAAAATCGTTCGTAAAGTGCTGGATGAAGGACTTCCTAAGGGTGTCTGCTTGAATGTGAACTTTCCTGTGACAGACCGTTTCAAGGGAGTGCGGGTGTGTCGTATGGCACCAGGGACATGGTACGATGAGGTGGTGAAGTGCCGTCACCCACGTGGTTACGATTACTGGTGGATGGTAGGAAAATACCGCAATGACGAGCCAGAGGCGGAGAATACCGATAATTGGGCGCTCCGACATGGCTATGTCGCTATTACTCCAACCAAGATAGACGTGACATCTTATGAGATGATAGAACGGATGAAAGACTGGGATTTATGAGATATTACCTGATAGTAGGGGAGGCAAGTGGCGATCTTCACGCATCTCATCTGATGCTGTCGCTGAAGAAACAGGATACGCAAGCCGAATTCCGTTTCTTCGGAGGTGACATGATGACTGCAGTAGGTGGAACGCGTGTCAGGCATTATAAGGAACTTGCCTATATGGGCTTTATCCCTGTATTACTTCACCTTCCTGTCATTCTTCGAAATATGAAGATGTGCCAACAGGATATCCTGCAATGGCAACCAGATGTCGTTATCTTGGTGGACTATCCAGGTTTTAACTTGAAGATAGCCAAGTTTGTCAAGGCAAAGACTCAGATACCTGTTTACTATTACATCTCTCCCAAGATTTGGGCATGGAAGGAATATCGCATCAAGAATATCAAGCGGGATGTGGATGAATTATTCTCCATATTGCCCTTTGAGGTGGATTTCTTTGAGAAGAAGCACCATTATCCGATTCATTATGTAGGTAACCCGACGGCTCAGGAAGTAAGGGAATGGCAAAAAGAACATCATTCCTCTTCCCTTATCTCCTCTTCTAAGACCATCGCCTTACTGGCAGGTTCCAGAAAACAGGAAATTAAAGATAATCTTCCTGCCATGATAGCGGCAACAAAACATCTTGCAGGAAACTACGATATCGTATTGGCAGGTGCACCAAGTATCGAGCGTTCCTATTACGAGGACTTCCTGAGAGGAAGCGCGGTCCGTCTCGTCGAAAACGAAACCTACCAGTTGTTGTCTAAGGCAACAGCGGCTCTGGTGACCAGTGGTACGGCGACGCTGGAGACAGCCATGTTCCGTGTCCCACAGGTGGTGTGCTATGAGACACCGATACCCCAAGTGATCGCTTTTCTGAAGAAGCATTTCCTGAAAGTAAGATATATCTCGTTGGTCAATCTGATAGCCGACAAGGAGGTGGTGCCGGAATTGGTGGCAGATACCTTTAGCGTGGAGAATATCCGTGCCCATCTGGAGGCGGTTCTTCCTGGTGGAGCAGCACGTCAGTTGATGTTAGACGGCTATGAGGAGGTGCATCGTCGCCTTGGCGAGAGTCGTGCCCCGGATGTTGCCGCGCAGTTGATATGTAAACTTATAATTCAAAAAAATAATTAATACATTTATGAAAACATTACTATCATGGCTGGGATTTGATTCCCAGAAACATTCTGTCAGAATAGAGATGATGGCAGGATTAACAACCTTCTTAACTATGTCGTATATTCTTGCCGTCAACCCTATTATCCTGGGAGAGACAGGCATGGATAAAGGTGCAGTGTTCTCTGCAACGGTTATTGCCGCCGTAGTGGCTACCGCCGTGATGGCATTTTATGCGAGAATGCCTTTTGCACTTGCCTCTGGTATGGGACTGAATGCCTTCTTTGCTTATACACTTGTCTTGGTGATGGGCTACACCTGGCAGGAGGCATTGGCTGCCGTATTGATTGAGGGTTTATTCTTTATTGTCCTGACGATTCTCAAGGTTCGTGAGGCAATTGTCAATTCTATTCCCTTGAACCTACGCTACTCTATCTCTGTAGGTATCGGCTTATTCATTGCTTTTATCGGTCTGAAGAATGGCGGTATTGTGGTTGCCAGTGAGGCGACAGTGACAGGGCTGGGACCTTGGAATGCAACATCTATGGTGGCAATCCTTGGTATCGTTTTAGGTGCCATATTGTTGAGTTTGAAAGTCAAGGGCGCCTTGTTCTATACCATCTTGATAATGACCATAGTAGGTATTCCGTTGGGTGTGACACAGATTCCAGAGAATTTTACCGTACTGAGTATTCCCCATTCCCTGGAGCCTGTTGCTTTAAAGATGGACTTCTCGCGTTTTGCGTCTTTGGATATTGACTATTATATCGTAGTGGCAACCCTGCTTTTCATGGACTTGTTTGACACCATTGGCACCTTGATTGGTGCTTCGACAGGAGCAGGGATGGTGGATAAGAAAACGGGTAAGATTCCTGGACTGAACAAGGCGTTGATGGCTGATGCTTTGGGTACTACTGTCGGCGCACTTTGTGGAACCTCTACTGTGACGACGTATGTAGAGAGTACGACAGGTATCGTAGAGGGTGGACGTACAGGACTGACCGCTCTGACGGTAGCGGGACTCTTCTTCTTGTCTTTGTTCTTCTCTCCTGTATTCCTCATGATACCGTCTGCCGCAACGACTAGTGCCTTGTTCTTGGTGGGTGTGATGATGCTTCGTCAGATTGTGCATATTGACTTTGTTGATTTCACTGAGTCGATGCCATGTTTCATGACAATCCTGATGATGCCTTTCACGGCAAGTATCTCAGAGGGTATCGTATTAGGTCTGCTCTCCTACGTCATCGTGAAGGTATGCACAGGTCGTCATCGTGAGTTGACAGCGATGATGTATATCCTTGCCGTCTTCTTCGTATTAAAATATGTCGCACCATTATTATAATAAGTGTAATCATTTAAATATATCTAATTATGAAAAAACAGATTTTATCTCTTTTGCTTTTTGCCGTAGGTATGACGGCAGGGGCTCAGAACATTCAGGTTCACTATGACTTCGGGCGTAACATCTATACGGGTGAGGAGTCAAATCGTCAGAAAGTGACGATTACCCTTGAGCAGTTCAAGGCTGACAAATGGGGTTCCTGGTACTATTTCGTGGATGTTGACCTGAGTAGCCACTTCACGGAAAGTGCCTACACCGAGATCTCCCGTGAGTTCAACTTGGGTAAGCAGTCTCCTTTTGCTGCCCACATCGAGTACGATGGTGGACTGAGTCGTAATGGTAGTTTCCAGCAGTCAGCCCTTGTGGGTGCCGCCTATAATGGTCATACTGCTGATTTCTCGAAGACTTGGTCTGTGCAGTTGCTGTATAAGCAGTTTTTCAAGAGTTATGACAACACCCATGCTTATGCCAGTGCCCAGTTGACAGGTGTCTGGGGACTGAACTTCCTCAACAACAAAATGCGTTTTTCAGGTTTTATTGACTTCTGGCGTGGTGAGAAGGCTAATAACCACGGCTGTCTGGTGATCCTTTCCGAGCCACAGTTGTGGTATAACTTCACAGAGCATTTCAGTGTGGGTACAGAGTGGGAGTTCTCTAATAACTTTGTTTATAATTCCGATCCGGAGAGCACCAAGACTTTCTTCTGGAATCCGACTCTTGCTGTTAAATGGAACTTCTAAATATGGATAGATAAATCTAAGCAGCATGAGTATTCGTAAAGTTATTTTTATCGTTGGTGCTTTGTTGATGAACTGTATGAATAGTTTTGCACAAGACCAAGAGGCTCCCAAGGGAAAACTGATTTATTGCAGTTATGCCTGTGACCGTCATGCCGGACAGGGTAAGAGTTATTGTGAACTGATTGCTGACGTGGGTAAACGTCCGCAGGTGGTAGTCAGTCTGTATAACAACTGTTTTTACAGGGATGCTGTAAAGAAGACGTTTGATGTCACGGAAAAGGATGTAGAGCGGATGCAGGAACTGTTAGCCGAACAAAAGATCTACCTGCTCAACGGCTATAAACATGATGAGGCCTTAGAGGGCGGCGCCACCTATCGCATCTATCAGGAATATGCTTCTGGTGATAAGGTGAATGCCGTATGGAGTGGACATAACGTCAAGTCAGAGGCTGCCTCTGCCTATGCTGCCATCGAACGCTTTTTCACTCCATGGCGTGAGAAGGTTGATGTGGAAAAACAATAATCCGTCAGCGGATCGTGTATTTCAACTGTAGTTTCACGAAGGGCTTCACATGGTCGTACATTCGCATGTAGGTCTTGTTATAACCGCTCTCACGCAGCCTGTTGTAGAAAGGAACGGTGATACCCAGTCCCATGTTGAGTGACAGCTCCTGGGTCGCCCAGTTGAGCCGTTGTCGCCACGAGAATAGCAGCTTATAAAAAGAATGTGAAATAGACCTGGTCCCTAAGCAGAAGAAATAAACGATATACTTTATGGGCAAAAATGAGGTGTGCAAAACAATGTTTTGCACACCTCATTAATTCTCAGGCAGTTAAACTTACAACAAACGACTAATACTCATCCTCGTTGAAAACTTGGTTTCCGACGATTCTATACTAATTTTCAATCACTTGCATCATTCTTAACTATTTTTAGCCAAATTTACCGCACGGTCTGAAGCTATCAGAGGCGATTTATTGGCGGCTTCGACAAATAAATGGATTCATTCTCTTTACAATTGTTTATATTCAATTGTATTCTTTGAAACTTCATAAACACGGGTATCTACTAGTGTAAAGTGATCTCCAGAGAAAAAAGCATAGTTCAAACCACTAGAATGCATAGCACTTGAATATTCAACACCGTCAAAACCTAATGATTTGATAAATTCGCAAATATACTGGGTAGGGATGTATTCAATTTTTGACTCATAACTTCGTAATGGATTTGAAAGAGCATTAGAAATAACCTTCAATAATTTTGTATTATAAATTAGATTCCGCAAATTAACATCTGGCGTAAAAGGATCTATCTTTTGTATGGTATTCAACGATACAATTTTCAATTCTTTATTAACTCGGAACCTGGCAACAGAAACATAGTCAAGAAAAGAACTTCTGCTCTCGTACATTATAGTGTCTATATCATTTGCAAGATATAAGTAGGAGATTCCCTCCGGATTAGCTCTTCCTGGAGTCGCACATTCTATTGGAGGGTTTCTCATGTCCTTTTCTTCCAAAGGAAAAGGTTTTTCTGTTATTCGGGCTCTAAAAAATTCGCGTCCTGCAGGGATCGTTATTTGTTGGTTTAAGAAAATGTTGTCTTCTTTTATGATAGGCGAAGTATTATCTACAAAGAAACGATTGGAATGTTTTATATCTTCACAGAATTTATTCCAATCTTCTTCAACCTTTAATATATCTTCTTTTAGTGAAACCGGATGACTAATTAGTGAGTAATAAGGAGAGTTTGGTCTTATCATATCTTCCATTATTTGATTGCCCGAAGATAAATCAGAAAAACAAAACCATTCTTGACAAATACATTCCGTGAGACCAGTTCCTGTTGCTTGGGGCACATATAAATCTAGCAATTGACTAAAAATATCAGTCAAGAGTTGTGTCTCAACCAAATCCACATCTCTAGTTCCACAGAAGTCGCAAGTACCATGATCTGAGACGTAGTCAGCCAATACACCACCGATACCAGACTCTCTATCAAAGCAATTCTTACAACACTTCATTTTGTAAAATAATTGTGGACAAGTTCAAAATGATTAAGAATTGAAAGTTTCTTTAACACACCAAGCCCTGGATAATCTCCAGAATCGCGATATCTTCTCATTTCTCTCAATGCATAAGTATTGGGGAGATTATTCACATCTGCAAACTCTATTAAATGTTGTAGTGCTTCCCCAAATTTTCCAGGTATGTCAGTATTATCCTCATTACTATCAGAAACTAAATGACGTACACGAAAATTATCGTCCTGATCTAAATAAGTCCAATGAATAGCTACTGCGTAGGGGAGGAATCCGCTCTCTGTATAATTATCACCGATAGTAACATAGTCAGAAAAACCAGAATAACCATCTTCATAATAAAACTTATGATCGTCGCTAAAGAACTCATCTTCGATTATGAGGTATTCTACATTCCTATTTTTAGAATTAAATCTGTCACTAATAACGATTTTGTTGGTATCAATACCATGCATTAGCCTACGTGTTGAACGATTGTCTGCCATCACTATTTCTTGGAAAGGATTCTGTTGAACCAATTGTGACAGAAGAGGAGTTAACTCTGCATTGTCATTGATAACAACCGACACATTAGTTAATCCCTTTTCTTCAATAACATGAGTAATCTCATTCAATTTCACATGCGCAAGGAACCCAAAATGAATGTCCTGCATCCTCCCGTCCAGTATTTCAAAAAGTTTATCCCAGCATTCAATAATGGTCTTATCCCTATAATCTCCATATTCTGGATTTAACAATAAAATAAAAGAATGGCCGCTTTCCTGAAGTGTTGATATGGTTCTAGAAAGAGTAGAACCAATTTTAACTGGCTCGATAATCGGACAAATAACACCCTTATTTGTAACAAACTCATTTAACCCTCTTAATGAAATGAGTTCGTATTGCTTACCTCTTATATATGGATAGTAGTTCATAATTGTATATTTTGGTATCAAGATAAGAATTTAACTTATTATAGTGGAATTCATCAAAATCCAAGTTAATCAATAAATATTTAAGATAGTTAGGGACGTCATCTCTCAAATAACTCATTCTGCCTTGCCTTCTCATCTTTAATACTTTTATAAATAAGGGATGCAGAGAATCCATAGGAATCTGATTAAAAAGAGACAAACAATCTCTAAAATAACGTATAGAAGGAACGTCTGGAATTGGGTAGAACCTACGAATAATATCTGTATATTCTTGTTTCCTTAAACATTTCATCATGACTTCACTATCAAAATGAGATTTGTCTTCAATTGCATCACGTAACGTTTTTAGTGCTCCACGTTTTGTCATAATAATAATTCCTATTGTTGGAGATAGTTCTTCAAAATATTTATCCAGATATAGTTCAGGGACAACAACAAATACTCGTGAGAACGCTTTCTGATAATCCAAAATCTGGTTTTTTAAGCGAGTGTCATTATCAAGTTCGGTTTTAATTTCAAACACTCGATCTGTACCATTAAGAAATACGAGGTCTGCAATTGATTTTCCTACTTTGAATTCATTAAAAATGACGGAGGTGTTGAAACGATGTTTCTTAATTAAATCAGTTATGATGGTATTCTTGTAAACATATTCATTACGGTAATATTTCTTCATTTCTGAATATGCATATGAAAGAAGATCTCCAACACTAATAATATCCTTGTCTATAAAATTTCTATATTTAATATACTTTTCTTGAATATACGACACATTATCATACTCCATCATCTCGCGTATCTTACCAACAGCAAGAAGATTCGCATATACATGGAAAAGAGTTGTTCTATTCATCGCATTTTCTCATATCACAATGCAAAGATACATTTTTTTCTTGAAACAGATATGTTTATCTATATATATTTCATCTTTTTTGTAGATTTTGCTTAAAAAAGTCTCAAAAAGTTGCCTAAGAATCGGCCAATTAAAGTTTTTTGTGTATATTTGCATCGCATTGTGGCAAAATGCCATTTTTGCAAGACATGTTGAAACAACGAAGCGTTATGCTCGACTTGCTGATAGAAATGTGAGAAACTTCTTATAGTACGCAAGGAAAGTGTGGCGGTTCGCGCTTATAGCGTGGGCTGGTTACATTTCTCGTACTAGGGTATTTCTCACAACCTCTATCAGAAGAAGTGGCATCAGTGTTTTCGGTCCCGCCAGCTATCACGAGAACGACTATGGTCTTTACTACAATAACCTGAAAGCCAATGTAGCCACGAGAGTAGCGGCATATAAAAAGAATGTGAAATAGACCTGGTCCCTAAGCAGAAGAAATAAACGATATACTTTATGGGCAAAAATGAGGTGTGCAAGACAATGTTTTGCACACCTCATTAATTCTCAGGCAGTTAAACTTACAACAAACGACTAATACTCATCCTCGTTGAAAACTTGGTTTTCGACGATTCCATACTGATTTTCAATTACTTGCATCATTCTTAACTATTTTTAGCCAAATAAACCGTACGGTCTAAGGCGGCCAAAGGCGATTCTTTGGCGGGTTCGACAAACTTATTACCTATTCTCATTTGTATCTTAGCGGTGGCAAGAGATACAACGATTTTGCCAGAAAACAAATTTCTTGACCAATAATTATACGATTTGCACTTAATAAATAACTCTTTGAAAGAAATGCTTACATAAATTTTCTTCATAGCCCATTACTAAAGGACTCCTTTTTTCTTATTAGTTCCTCTTCAGCAGCCTTTTTTTCATTTTTATATCTCAAGTTTTGTTCTTTTTCTGTCCTTTCTGCTTCATCAGCCATTTGAGGATTATATATTGTTAGGAATATTGCCCAATATTCCGTACTTAAAAGTCCTTCTCGGCTACTGCTTGATAAATCAGAACGAACATTGATGTCTTTATATGTAAAATGCCAATTGCCAGAGTTATTTGGCTTACCATATTTTTTCGAAAGCCTTTCCTTTACTCGCTCAACAATATCATTGCCTGAGCCTAAGCCTTCACTATCATCATATTCATGAGCATCGTGAAAATAATAGCGTACCCAAGTATTGGCAGATTTCAATCTAATAAGATATAATTTATGGTTATAGTAACGACACCCGTCAATCCTGAAGTCATGACCTGCAATCGTAATGCGACCATTCGTCTCTCTTTGAATTATGGCTTTAATCGCTTCGCATTGTTTTTCTGACATACCAAATTTAAAATCACCAAAGATAGAATCACCCTCTTGCGCATATAGTCTTTTAGATTCTTCTACCATTACTAAGGAATCCTTATAATTTTGGATAGAATCTTTTATTTGCTGTATGCTATCTTGTTTAGCTTGTTCAGCGAATTTTATCTTGTTCTTTTCGAGCATAATATCAAGCTCTTTATCTCTACGGACACTAGTATTATAATCTGACCATGCAATGAGACCAAAAGTAATTCCGAATCCAATCACACCAAGAAGAGTGAGGAATGATTTGTTTTTGTTATCCATTGCAGCTATAATGAGAACAAGTAATGACAATCCACCCAAAATGAACATGATAGCAGTCTCTAATCCTTCACTAAATCCTGTAGCGAAAACCAACAGTATTGCAACCACAGCACCAACTACTGTCCAAATAATAGTTCTTTTATCCATAAATCATTTTTATTAGAACGTTATTACTCTTTATTAATAATCACACCAGACATAAAAAGGCGCAGAACATCTCTACGCATCCTCCGAGTTCACCACAAACTCTACAACTTTGATAGAAACGCCTACGCCGTAACGCACACGCTCAAAGTTGTAATATGTGGCTCATTATTGTCGAGGTGGTGATTCGAGGATGCAGAGCCTATGATATCTTGCACTCCTTATGGAGTGCTGTTGCAAAAATACAAAAAAAGTAAGAAAAAAAGTTCTTTATTAAAGAAAAAATGCAGAATTATGCAAAAAACTCATATGTACCCCTTATTATTAAGTCATAAATGCTGTATTTTTCCTATTCCCCTTTGTTTTAAGAGTTGAAAATAATAAGTATCATACATAATTATGCCAACCGAATTTTGCTATAGCGACATTACTTCATTTACGATTTACATTATCACCATCGCTGTTTACTTTTTTTGCGTAAATACGCATTTTTGTTCGGCAAAGATAGTTCTTTTAATTGGAATACACGACATTCTATTTAACTTTTTTGCGTAAATACGCATTTTTCGTCAATTCACACCTAACTAACTTGTGCAAATATTAGCAAAGGTTGGTTTCAACATACCCAAATAAAAACACCAGCGAGACAAACAGTTCTTGTTTATCTCGCTGTTGTTTAGATGGTCTAAGCCTAATACGAGGCTCTAATACTCATCCTCGTTGAAGTTTAAAGCACATACTGAGTACCAACGAGTTACAATGCTCCGTGCCATTATTGTGCCACGAATTCTAGACATAAGATCAAAGATT
>Ga0247611_10002339_pt1 | contig 30838 bp, 26 predicted proteins | sample 177DNAGHGhighgp2_FD_192422 | JGI IMG/M metagenome (GOLD analysis project Ga0247611, IMG submission 192422) | Sheep rumen microbial communities from Palmerston North, Manawatu-Wanganui, New Zealand - 1770 DNA GHGhigh gp2 | ecosystem: Host-associated > Mammals > Digestive system > Stomach > Rumen... | reverse complement strand
ATCTTCCGCATGAGAGAGTTCGAGCAGATGGAGATGCAGTTCTTCGTACAGCCCGGCACGGAACTGGAGTGGTTCCCGAAGTGGAAGGAGACCCGTATGAAGTGGCACCTGGCCCTGGGCTTCGGCGCAGAGAACTACCGCTTCCACGACCACGACAAACTGGCTCACTATGCCAATGCTGCTACTGATATCGAATTCAAGATGCCGTTTGGTTTCAAAGAGGTGGAGGGTATTCACAGCCGTACGAACTTCGACCTCTCGCAGCATGAGAAATACTCTGGCAAGAGCATCAAGTACTTTGATCCTCAGACCAACGAGAGTTATACTCCGTACGTCATCGAGACCTCTATCGGTGTCGACCGTATGTTCCTGAGCATCATGTGTCATGCCTTCGAGGAGGAGAAACTGGAGAACGGCGAGACCCGTACAGTCCTGAAATTGCCCGCAGCCTTGGCTCCTGTGAAGTGTGCTGTGATGCCGCTGGTGAAAAAGGACGGTCTGCCCGAGAAGGCCCGTGAGATTATCGACCAACTGAAGTTCCATTTCAATTGTCAGTACGATGAGAAGGACTCTATCGGCAAGCGCTATCGCCGTCAGGACGCCATCGGCACGCCGTACTGCGTTACCGTAGACCACGACACCCTGAATGACGGTTGCGTCACCCTCCGTTTCCGTGATACGATGGAGCAGGAGCGTGTGGCCATCAGCGAACTCAATGGCATTATCGAGGACAAGGTGAGCATTGTGTCATTACTGAAAAAACTTCAGTAAGTAATGGAAGATAAAAGAAGGTATATGATAAAAGAAGATAAAGGAACAAAGAATGAAGGGCGGCGCTGTCTTGCTGAAAGACTATTGTCGTCTGTCTTCTTCTGTCTCCTTTTATCTTCCTCTGTCTCCTTGTTGTCTTGTTCTGAGGAGAATACGGAAGAGGGTGAATACGACAACTGGCAGGTGAAGAACGATGAAATGACGAGTCAGTGGGCTTCCCAGGCTAATAATGGCACCTATAATAAAATCCTGACTTATTCCAAGGATGCATCGGCTCAGAACCTAAAGAGCAGTGACTACATCTATGTGGAGACACTGACTTCTGGCAGCAGTGCGGAGAGTCCTATATATACGGATACGGTTCGTGTGGCATACCGTGGAAGGCTCCTCCCCTCGAAGACTTACAGTGACGGCTATGTGTTCGACCAGACTTACCTCAAAGATTTTGACTGGCGGACGGCCAATGTGCGCGACTTGGCCGTCTCTGGATTGGTAGATGGTTTCTCGACGGCTCTGATGAACATGCACAGGGGCGACCGTTGGTGTGTCCGTATACCTTATCAGTTAGGGTATGGATCGGTCGCTCAAGGCAGTTCTGTTCCTGCTTATAGTAACTTAGTCTTCGATATTGTCTTGCAGGACTTCTGGCATCCGGGAGAGGTAAAGGGGAAATTCAAGACCCGTTAGTTTTTACACAAAAAGTAAGCCGAAAGTTTTGAACTTTCGGTTTTTTTGTGTATTTTTGCCCCATAAAAACCGATGACTATGCAAAAGTATGCTGACTATATCCGACGAATAGAGATTGACTCGCTCTGGAGCGGTAAGAAACACGTGGTGTGGGAACTGAACCGTCAGGTAAATATTCTGAGCGGCATTAATGGAGTGGGTAAGAGTACGATCCTCAATAAGGTGATCAAGAGTGTGAACACCAATGGTGACATCATCAACCATCTGCTGAAAGGGGTGCATATCGACGTGGAACCTGCTGATGCTACCCATGTGCGCTTCGACATCATCCGCTCCCTCGATTCCCCCATGCTCGACAATGAGACGCTGAACATGGTTGACACCCGCATCCGCTCGGCACTCGACTTCCAACTCTATCATCTGCAGCGCAAGTATCTCGACTATCAGGTGAATATAGGCAACCGTATCATTGAGCAATTGCAGACAGGGCATGCTGATGCTGCTCAGGAACTGTCGAAGAAGAAGACGCGATTCCAGGATATTGTCGACGACCTCTTTACAGATACAGGTAAGAAAATAGTGAGGACGGAAAACGAGATCCGCTTTTCGCAGATCGGGGAGACATTGGTGCCTTATCAGTTATCGAGTGGTGAGAAACAGATCCTGGCTATCCTGCTCACCGTGTTGGTAGAGGACAATCTGCCGTATGTGCTCTTCATGGACGAACCGGAGGTCTCGCTGCATATCGAGTGGCAGAAAAGGCTCATCGATCTTTGCCTAGAACTGAATCCTAACGTGCAGATTATCCTGACCACTCATTCGCCTGCCGTCGTCATGAACGGCTGGGTGGATGCTGTTACGGAGGTTTCGGACATAACTATATAATAGTTTATAGTTTAAAGTTTATAGTTGATAGTTGATAACCTGGCAAGCCATTCAGGATGTTGATGAAAAACTCTGCCTATTGAAGTAATCATCTATAAACTATAAACTTTAAACTATAAACAAGAAAAGTAAGAAAGTATGTCGAACCGATTAAAGGATAATATCAATAGCAAATACTTCGAGGCAGCGAATGCGTTGACATCGAAGAAAGCCCGCCGTAGGATTGTGGCTTATGTCGAGAGTTATGATGATATCTATTTCTGGCGGACAGTGCTTTCTGAGTTCGAGAGCGATAAGCGTTACTTCGAAGTGATGCTGCCTTCGAAGGCAAAGTTGTCACGTGGCAAGAAGTCGGTACTGATGAATTTCCTCAAGGGGGAGCCGCTGGGCAAGGATATGATAGCCTGTGTGGATGCAGATTACGACTATCTGATGGCGGGGGCTACGCCGACATCGAAGAGCATCATTGAGAGTCCTTATGTCTTTCATACTTATGTCTATGCCATCGAGAACTTCCAGTGTTATGCGCCGTCGCTCCACAATGTGTGCGTGGCAGTGGCACTTAACGATCATCGCATCTTCGACTTCCGCGACTATTTCCGCCAGTTCTCCGAAGCCATTTTCCCGCTTTTTGTATGGTCTGTCATGGTGTACCGCAATGGTAACTATCCAAAATTTACCATTACCGACTTCAACCGTATTGCGGATCCTGGCGGCTTTAACATCAATATACCGGCTCCCTCGATAGCAAAGGTGAAACGTAAGGTCTTTACGAAAATCAATGAATTACAGCGGCTGTACCCAGATGCCAAGGAGGAATATCTGGCCACGAAGGAAAGTGTCAAGGCATTGGGCGTGACTCCTCAGACCACCTATTTATATATACAAGGCCACCATTTGTTCGATACCGTCGTGTCGCCCATGCTCACAAAGGTGTGTAATCAGTTGCGTCAGGAACGACAAAACGAGATCAGCCAAGCCAAAGCCCCTAGTACACAGAAGCGGAATGAGATGACCTGCTATGAGAACTCTTTGCAGGACATCAAAGTGATGCTCAAGAAGAACAATGGTTATATGACATCAGAGCAATTCCGTCGGATACAGGAGGACATCAGGGGATATTTGGGAGAGTAAACAAAAACTATACATAGGTTTCCAGGAACTTGACGGTACCCTCGACCTTGACATCCTTGGTGGTTGCAGGCAGCAAGACTGTGTCACCCATTTGAAAAGGAATGGTCTTACCATCGGCAGAAAGTGTGCCCGATCCTTTGACGGCTATCAGGATGACGAAGGAGTCCAACTCGGAGTAGTCTAGTGTCATGGGCTCATTGAGGTCGTAGACGGCTGTGGTGAAGTAGGGACAAGTTACGACTTGTGTGCCTTCGTTCTGCGAAAGTTGGTATTCTGTGCGGTAGTTCGGTAACACCGTGTAGTTGATGCTCTCGGCAGCCTCCTTGGTGTGTAGTTCGCGATAGTTGCCGTTCTTGTCCTTGCGCTTGTAGTCGTAGATGCGGTAGGTGACGTCGGATGTCTGCTGGATCTCTGTTACGAAACAGCCGGCGCCGATGGCGTGGATGCGGCCTGCAGGGATGAAGAACACATCGCCCTCATGTACTTCGTACTGTGCCAGAGCATCAGTGATGGTGTCATGCTCTACCATCTCCTTGTATTGCTCAGGTGTAATCTGCTGCTTCAGTCCATTGTAGAGTTTGGGCTTTGTATTCTCTTCTGATGCACTCCCCAGACAATACCACATCTCTGTTTTTCCACGTTGCTTGCCTTGACGGTGGGCTGTCTCATCTGACGGGTGTACTTGTATCGACAGGTCCTGACAGGCATCGATAAATTTAATGAGCAACGGAAACTCGTCGCCGAAGCGCTGATAGTTGTCTGCCCCTACCAGCAACTCCTTCTGTTCACTGACCAGTTGGTTGAGGCTCTTGCCCTTGTCGGGGCCGTCAGCCACGATGGTCTCATGATCCTTGACTCCGGAGATTTCCCAACTCTCACCGACATTTTCCATCTGTACGTCTAAGTGCTTGAAGGGGATGATCTTATCGCCTCCCCAAAGTGTTTGCTTTAGCAACGGTTCAAACTTGTACATACCTGTTTCCTTCTTCTTTGTAGTTTTTACCTATTTCCAAATTCGCCTGCAAACTTACATAATTATTCCGGAATATCCAAATCCTTATACCTGCTTTCCTTTAAGAATTCCCAAATAGTGTAACATTTACGTAAGAAAGTACAATGCTTACACATTAATTCTCTTTCCAGAAACTGCGGGTGAAGAGCACGAGCACGGTCATGATCTCCAGACGTCCCATGAGCATGAGCAGCGAGAGCGTCCATTTCACGTAGTCCGGCATCCCAGACCATGTGATGTTGGCACCGATATCTGTGCTGAGCGACGGGCCTATGTTGCTCACACAACTCAGGGCAATGACGATGCTGTTGATCATGTCGATGCCAGAGAGGAGCATGATGGCTGCTGTAACGAGGATCATCAGCATGAAGAGTGTGAAAAAGGCAAACAAGGAAACAATCCTTGCCTGCGGCACGCTCTGACCGTTAATCTTCACGGGCAGCACAGCATTGGGATGCAGAATCTGACGGAAGTTGTTGCGTAGCGTCTTTAAGGTCATCACCGCACGGATGCATTTGAAACCGCCGCTGGTGCTGCCAGCACAGGCACCGACGAACATCAGGGCTCCGAGAATGATCCAAGTGATATGGGGCCACTGCGCCACATCGTCGTTGAACAATCCCGTGGTGGTGATGAAAGACACCACATGGAACAGACTGCTTCGGATGGCGAATTCGATGTCGTAGTTGGACTGTAGATAGAGAACGGTGGCGATGGCCGCCGTTGACAGCAGTACAATGCTGATATAAAGTTTGAACTCAGAATTCTTGAACAGCGCTGCGAACTTCGCCTTGAAGATGGAGGCATAGAGCAGGGTGAAGTTGATGCCAGCCAGGAATTGGAAAACGATGGCGATATAGTCGATGGCGGGATCATGGAAGAATGCCAGCGAGTCGTTGTGGATTGAGAATCCCCCCGTGGCGGTCGTCGTCATGGAGTAGTTCGTGGCATCGAACCAGTTCATGCCAGCCAGCCAGAACGCAGCGCCACAACCTATCGTCAGCAGGAGATAGATAGACCAGATCCACTTTGCCGTCGTCGTCAGTCTTGGGTGCATCTTTGCCTTCACGGGACCAGTAGCCTCTGCAGCAAACACTTTTACGCTTCCTCCTACCAGCGATGGCAGGATGGCGATAGTGAAGAATACGATTCCCAGACCGCCGATCCACTGCATGAGTGACCGCCAGAACAGGATACCGTGCGGCAATACCTCCACGTCGTCGATGATGGTGGCGCCCGTCGTGGAAAAGCCTGACATAGTCTCAAAGTAGGCATCGGTAAGATTGGTGATGCTGCCTTGGATAAGGAAGGGGAACATACCGAAAACGGAGAAGATAGCCCAGACGGCAGTCACCAGCAGATAGGCGTCCTTACGGCTCAATGCGTTTTCTGCATTCCGTCCCCAAAGCAAAAACAGGAATCCACTTCCGAAGGTAATCAGTAGGGACATCAGAAAGGCTATCTGGTCTTCCTCGTGGAAGTAAATGGCTATTGCTGCGCACCAAGTCATGAAGAAAGCCTCGATGAACAGCAGCGAGCCAATGATCTTACTGATGATACGGAAGTTGATCATATAGAGGGTTTTCGATTTGCAGATTTAGAAGAAAGAAGACTTCTTGAATAACTTCTCGATTTGGTTGATATTCTGTTCGTGGCAGAACACCATGACACTGTCGCCAGCCTGAATCTGCGAGTTACCGTTGACGAGCATGCCGTTACCATTGCGTACCAGTCCGCCGATAGTGGCACCAAAGGGCAGTCCTAAGTCCTTCACGGGTTTCTTTGTCACCTTCGATCCTTCGGCTGCGGTAAACTCTGCCACGTCTGCATCGACAAGCATCAGCGAGCGCAGATTGTCAACATCGGCTTCGAGCATCATCTGGAAGATATGACTGGCAGCGATGGTCTTCTTGTTGATGATGGTGCCGATGTCCAGTCCCTCGGCCATACTCACATAGTCGAGGTTCTCAACCATGGCAACGGTCTTGCGCACACCAAGTTTCTTGGCCGTCAGACAGGCGAGGATATTGGTCTCTGCATTACCCGTCAGTGCCACGAAGGCCTGGGTGTTGCGGATGCCTTCTTCCTCGAGCAGTCCGAGATCGCGGCCGTCGCCGTGGATGACCATCGCATCCTCGCGTTCGAACAGTTCGTTCAGTTTCTCACAGCGTTGGGCGTCTTTCTCGATAATCTTCAGGTTCATATAGTTTGGAATGGTGAGAGCAGCGCGTACGGCCGTCTTTCCACCTCCCATGATGATGACATTCTTCACGTCGGCATAGTGCTCTTTGCCTACGATTTTACGGATATAGGGGATGTATTCCTTGGTGGTCATGAAGTAGACGAGGTCGTTGACATGAAGTTCGTCGAGACCACTTGGTATCAGCGTGTCGCCACCTCGCTTGATGGCTACCACATGGTAAGGATCGTTAGGACCGCAGAGGTCTTTCAGCGGCTGGTTCAGGATCTCGGCCGTCTCGCGGAGTTTGATGCCAAGGAGTATAAGGGCGCCGCCATGCACATCCCAGCGCTGTCGCACCCATGACAGTTTCAGACTGTTGGTGATGTCTGTGGCCACCAGCACCTCTGGGTATATCAGCGAGTCGATGCCCAGATTCTTGAAGAAGGGCTGCAACTCGACGGACAGGTATTCATAGTTGTCGATACGGGCCACGGTCTTCTTGGCGCCAAGGGCATGAGCCAGGATACAGGCATTCATGTTGATGCTCTCCTCAGGTGTCACGCCGACGAACAGGTCGGCATGCTGGGCGCCAGCCTCCTTCAAGGCCTTGATGCTTGTGGGCGAAGCCTGATAGGTCATCACGTCATATTCGCTGAGAGCAGCCAGCCGCTCATCATCATCGTCGATGAGCACGCAGTCTTGACGGCCACGTGACAGTAATTTCGACAAGTGAGTTCCTACGGCACCTGCACCGGCAATGACAATCTTCATAATGTGGATTTACGATTTACGGATTTACGATCGAATGGCTCTGGCGATGGATTCGGCATCCAGACCTACAATCTTGTTCAATTCGCATACCTTGCCGTGCTCTACGAACTGGTCTGGCAGGCCTAAGCGAATCACCTGAGGCTGATAGCCGTGGTCGTTCATCCATTCCAGTACGGCTGAGCCAAGACCGCCCTGCTTGACACCGTTCTCCACCGTGACAATCTTCTTGAACCTGCGCCCCACCTCTTCAAGGATATCTTCGTCGATGGGCTTCAGGAAGCGCATGTCGTAATGGGCGACGGATAGGTCTGATGTTCCAGACAGATTGGCGATGGCCTCTGTGACGTTGTTGCCAATAGGGCCGATGGAAAGCACGGCCACGTCGTTGCCGTCCTTCAGTTTGCGGCCTGTACCTACCTTGACCTCTTCCAGAGGACAGCGCCAGTCTTGCAACACACCACCGCCACGAGGATAGCGGATGACGAATGGTCCCTTATCAGGCAACTGGGCGGTGTACATCAGGCGTCGCAACTCATGTTCGTCCATGGGCGACGAGATGGTCAGGTTCGGAATGGGACGCAGGGCTGCGAGGTCGAATGCGCCGTGATGGGTGGGACCATCCTCACCTACCAGTCCGGCACGGTCGAAGCAGAACACGACGTTCAGGTTCAGCAGCGCCACGTCGTGGATGATATTGTCGAAGGCCCGCTGGGCGAAGGCGCTGTAGATGTTGCAGAAAGGCAGCAGCCCGTCCTTGGCCATACCTCCTGAGAAGGTGACGGCGTGCCCCTCGGCGATACCCACGTCGAAGGTGCGCTCTGGCATCTCGTTCATCATGATGTTCATCGAGCAGCCTGAAGGCATGGCGGGCGTCACACCCACAATCTTCGGATTCTGCTTAGCCAGTTCCAGAAGGGTATGGCCAAACACATCCTGGTATTTCTGAGGTTTGTTGGGATCGTTGTCCACCAGTCGCTCGCCCGTGTCGGGATTGAACTTGCCAGGGGCGTGCCAGGTGGTCACGTCTTTCTCTGCAGGAGCGTAGCCGTGACCCTTCTGAGTGTGCAGGTGCAGCAGTTTCGGACCTCTCATGTCCTTAATCTGTCTGAGGATGCGCACGAGTTCCTTGACGTTATGCCCGTCGAAGGGTCCGAAGTATCGGATGTTCATTCCCTCGAAGATGTTCTGCTGGTGCGAGATGGCACTCTTCAGGGCGTTCGACAGGCGGATAATGCCGTTTTTCCTGTCGTCATTGAGCATGCCCTTGCGGTTCATCCATCGCGAGGCCTTGAAGCGCAGGGCGTTGTAGGTCTCGTTGGTGCTCAGATTCAGCAGGTATTGCTTCATGCCACCCACGCTGCGGTCGATCGACATGTTATTGTCGTTGAGGATGATCAGCAGGTCGTTGGGCGACGACGACACGTTGTTCAGACCCTCGAAGGCCAGTCCGCCGCTCATGGCTCCGTCGCCGATGACAGCCACCACATGGCGGTCTTTCTTCTGTTCCAGTTTGGCTGCTACGGCCATGCCTAAGGCTGCCGACACAGAGTTGCTGGCATGGCCACAGGCGAAGGTGTCGTATTCGCTCTCGGAGGGCGAGGGGAAGGGCTTGATGCCGCCCAGTTTCCTGTTCGTGCAGAACTGCTCTCTCCGGCCCGTCAGTATCTTGTGGCCGTATGCCTGATGGCCCACGTCCCATACGATGCGGTCTTCCGGCGTGTTGTAGACATAGTGCAGCGCGACGGTGATCTCAACCACGCCGAGACTCGACGCCAGATGACCAGGATTCACCGCTACCTCCTCAACGATGTCCTCGCGCAGTTCCTTGCAAAGCAGGGGCAGTTCGTCCACCGACAACTTGCGTAAATCCTCAGGATACTGGATCTTATTGAGAAGTGTAAATTTAGTCTTTTCCACTTTGTAATGAAGTTATTTTGCTGCAAAGATACAACATTTTTTAGACAAAGTATATTTTTTATGTCTTTTTTTAGGCAGAAGAACATAAGAACATATATTTTGTGTCTCAATAATTATTCCCTCATGATGTCCTTCTGCCTAAAATTATTTTGTTCTGATGTCATTATGTCTTAAAAAAAGAGTACCTTTGCAGCGCGAAATTGAAAACAAGATGAAATACGGAATCATAGGAGTAGGAGCCATCGGCGGCTATTATGGCAGCAAGTTGGCGTATAGCGGGCAGGAGGTGCACTTCCTGTCGCATAGTGATTATCAGTTTGTCAAGGAGCGTGGCATGCAGGTGGACTCCTGCGACGGTTCCTTCCATCTGGAGCACGTCAATGTCTATCAGTACGCTGCGGAGATGCCGAAGTGCGACGTGGTGATTGTGGGATTGAAAACAACCAACAATCATCTTCTGCCTTCTCTGCTCCCGCCCCTGCTTCATGAGGGGACGGTCGTGGTGCTTATCCAGAATGGCATCGGGGTGGAGACCGACGTGCAGCAGATGTTCCCTGGAGTGCAGTTGATAGCGGGTCTCGCCTTCATCTGCTCTGCGAAGACGGAGCCTGGACGGGTGAGTCATCAGTGCTATGGCAGCATCAACCTCGGCAACTATTCCTGCCGCGATGAGTCCGTGTTCAATCAGATACTAAAAGATTTTACAGATGCCGGCGTCGCCTGTGCATCGGTGCCATACGAAGAGGCCCGTTGGAAGAAGGCTGTCTGGAACATGCCGTTTAATGGTATGACCGTTGCCCTCAACACTCGTACAGACCTTTTGCTGAAGAATCCCTCCACCCGCCAACTCATCCGCGACCTGATGATGGAGGTGGTAGAGGCCTCGCGGGCATTGGGAGTCGAGGGCGTCGACGAGGCCTTTGTGGAGAAGATGATCGATATGACGGACCACATGACGCCCTACAGCCCTTCGATGAAACTTGACTACGATTTCCACCGCCCGATGGAGATCCACTATCTCTATACCCGTCCCATCGAGATAGCCCGTGCCGCAGGCTATCGTATGGCCAAACTCGAGATGCTCGAGGCCGAACTCCGATTCCTGGGAGTTTAAAGACCGTGCTTTTTTCGCACGACGAAGTACTCGGTATTGTGCTTTGTCTGGCGTTTCTTCAGATTGGGTATGTTCGACAACGTGCGTCCGAAGCCGGAGAGCGACGACGGGCGCAGGAGGCTGACGCCCACCTCGTCCTTCAAGGCGTTGTAGATGGCCGAGGCGCTGATCCACTCGCCGTCCTGCCCTTCTGCGGCAGGCTCGAAATAGTCGAGGAAGAACTGCTCGGCAGCCGACTTCACATTGAACTGACGATTCGACTCCATGATCAGTTGCGTGGCCTCTGGTCCGAAGTAACAAGGCTCGTGCTGACTCAGGGCATGCATGGCCTGCGCATAGAGTTGTTCGTGGTTCGGAGGCGTGCTCACGTCGATGGGTCCCGTCAGTTCCACACCGAGGAATCGGCGATTGCCAGAGGGGTCTGCCAGCACATCGGCCTGGTTGGTGGTGGCGATGAACGAGGCGCGACGGGGAAAGTCCTCCACATGACGGCCATAGGGACGCTTGATCTTTACTGACGAGAGCGTGATGATGTTCTTCAGAAAGCCCTGCTGCGTGTGAGGCGAGATCTGGTTGAACTCGTCGAGGTTGATGAGCAGCATCTGGGCCATCTGCTGCAGCACCTGGCGCTTGTCGTCGAGTTGCAGGTTGCCCGTATAGCCCCAACTCAGTTCTGGCGGCAACAACTGCTCGCAGAAGGTGGTCTTGTTCCAACCCTGCGTCGAGATGAGCAGCGGCACAGCCTGGTTGCCGTATTTGGCGATGCTCGACACACGCCACTGGCGCACCATACCCAGGAACCACGTGTAGAACCAGTCCTGCCAGTAGGGATTCTTCGTGGGCACCGTCCTGGCCAGGCGACGGATGTGGTCCTGTCCGTCCCACTTCCCATGCCGGGCCCACAGATAGTCGCCGATGGGGTCGTAGGCACGGATCATGTTCGAGTGCACATAGCGTCGCACATCATTGTCACGCACATCGATACCTCCCAGGCGCACCTCCATCGTCAGCCCCTTCAGCGAACGGTCGTCCACAGGCTGCCAGTCGGCGTAGCGCTTCTCCTTCGAACGATACTCGGTATAGCCCATCATATCATTATAACGGAACTCATAGCGGCTGTTCAGGAAGTCCATCAACTGCTGTGTCTCGCGACTGACATCCGAATCGTCAGCCGTCTCTGCCACCACCTTTGGCGCTCCACCGGCCTGCTGCTGACATATCGGTCTTTCGCTGACGGGCAGGGCAAGGGCCTTCAGATTGACATACGGCGAGGGGTCGAGGGGCATGCGGAAACAACTGCGCAGGGTCACCTCTTCCTGACGGACAGCCTTTGGCAGCACTACCTGATAGAGGGCTGAGGCCAGTTGCCAGCCCTCACGGCAGAGGGCATCGGCCTCTTCTTCCGTCATCGTGGTATCATCGGCAGGGGTTCCGGCCGTTGTGTTTCTGGCGATTCTCACGAGGATGATCACCTCGTCGCCCTCTGGTCCCACGAAGGCAGCGAGGGTGTAGTGCAGGATTTTGGCGGCCTGTTTCACGGCCTCCAGGTCTTTCTGGCCCGACAGCCCGTCGACGGTCAGGGCGACGATGCCGTTGAAGGCCTGCATCTGCAGGTTGTCGTTGCCATCCCTCCCGAACTCGACGGAGGGGTAGACGAGGTGCGAGGGTATCTGACTGTCGTAACTCTCTGCGTCTCCGCCAGCCTGAATCAGGCGTCGTCTGCGGGCTACGGCCTCGTCCTTCGTGTCGGTCTTGATGCGCTCAACGAAGTTCTCAAGCGTCTTTTTCGAGAGTTTCAGCGCGTTCTTTCGGTCTCTGAGTACAAGTGACAGTTTCATCTTCGGGGTTTTTAATGTTGTTTCTGATAGCGTTTTCCGTTTGTTTCTCTGAGGGAAAACACTGTTTTCTCTGAGGGAAAACGTTGTATTCTCTCGGGGAAACCATCGTTTTCTCTGAGGGGAAAGAGTGAGGACGATGGGGTTAGTCTTCGACTACGGGCGGCTTGCCAAAGCGATAGGCCTGGATGTAACGCTCGAAGGGCACGTCCCAGTCGTAGCCATAACTGCTCACGATCCGGCGTATGCCCTGCTGCTGGGCAGGTGAGAGAGGCCGTTCGCCACGCATGTACTGGTAGTACTGCTTGGGTCCGTGCAGGTAGGCCGTGAGTTGTTTGCGCAGAGGTGTGTAGTCACCCTTCAGCACCTTGTCGTAGAGGCCTGTGAAGCCTTCGGCCATCGTGACGGTCTCGATGGGGTCGAGCCAGCGGCAATGGCCGTCTTTCTCTGCTGTCGGCAGCACACAGCGGCGCACCTCCAGAGTCTCTGGGGCGTGGGTTGCAGCGAGGAATCGCATGCAGCGGTCGTGAAGCGGACAGCCCTCGTGATAGCACAGCGTGTAACGCTTGGGCACAGCCGCAAAGTCGAACTCCCCGTTCTGGGGTGTCATGTTGTCGTTTGTTTCCATAATTGATTTGCTTTTGAGTATATTTTTCATCTGTTATTTGCCTGCAAAGGTACTGAAAAATCGCGAGATTTGCAAAAATTTTAGCCAAATATTTAGCAAATATATGTTAATATTTGTGTGTTTTGGTCACTTATCTGCCACCTGCCACCTATCTGCCACCACCTTAAAATGCCTTTATTTTCAGTAGTTTTTGGTTATTGGTGGCAGGGTGGCAGATAAAATTATGAAATTCTTCACATGCATATAAACATTATTTAATTAAGACAGTCAGTGGGACAGAGGTCATTGATTTTCTTTAGCAAGCAGGGATGTGGAAGTCTAAAGGTATCACGTCACAGACTATATCTTTCTGCCTATCCTTAGAGCAAGTTTATGGAATGGGTAATAATCAAGAATCTGTCCCAGTGACTACTAGTCACTATTGCGGCTACCAGTAGTATAATCACTACTGCCACGACGCCACCGCAAATCTTTAGTATTCTTTTGATTGTCTTGTTCATTCTATTTTTGTTTCTGCAAAGATAAGTATTTTTTTTCCTTTCCACCAAATATTCAGCTAACTTCTTCGCCAATTATTTGGAAGTCTCGGAAATAATGCATATATTTGCACCGTGATTCAAACAAATAGAAATATGTGTACAGTAACTTTAGAGTATAATAAGAATAATGCATTGGCTCGACGAAAGCTCAGAGCCCTGCTTGCTACAGGACTATTTCTGAAAGTAGGAGAAACACCTCAAGAAGAGGTGACACAGGAAGCAATTGAGGCTCATCGTGAACTAAGGGATGCTTTCCTTGAGCATTCTCGCAAGACTATGTCTCACGTTATAGCACGCTATTTATGAAATACCATCAGCGAGACATAGTGGAGGTCAGTTTCCTTTTCCCAGACGGGACGTTCAAACCCCATCCTGCTATCATTGTTTCCAATGACCAGCTACAAGAGGATGAAGATGGTATGTTCTACCTTGTGCTCATCACATCGAATGACTGGCTCAATCCTCAGTATTCTTATCCATTAAGCGACGAGATGGTTGACGGGTTTACTTTTTCAAAGCCCAGCCTTGTGAAATGTCAGATAATCTCTGGCAACATTGAACGCGATGTCAATCGTCGTCTCGGTTCCATCAAACAGCAATACTTTGATGAAATAGTAGATAAAATAGTTGAGTCGATTTTTTGACTCAATTATAATGTGTAACCCATAGAAACGAATCGCGTATGGTAACATAGCAAAGACAAGGAAAAGGAATATACGTTGAAGCGTCCGCTTTGATTCTTGTTATCCAAATTCGCCAAAAATTAGTAGTCGAGAAAAGAAGTTGTGATGCTCACGCCGATGGCGTGGGCTTTTACTCCTAAAGACTACAAGGCGTTTGGCGATGCCTGGATAATGTTAGCGAAGTAAATAGCTCACGTTTTCTATTTGTATGATTTAAGAGGTAATGTATAACTAAAAAGAAGGATTATGAAAAAGTTTAGATTTTGGAGCACGATAATGCTCTCAGTAATATTGCTGCCTATGATGGTGGCTTGTGGTAGTGACGATAAGGAAGATATTGTAACTTCTCCAGATAGTTTTATCATCGGAACTTGGCATAGTTTTAAAGGAGAAGTTTTTTCTAATGGTGAAAGTACGATTGTTATGATTGATAAATCAGGAGCTGCTTCAGGTGCTTATATGGAATTCAAATTTGAGAAAGGAAATAAAGTTACTGGATGGTGGTGGGCGCAAGATAGTTATAATTTGAGCCATTGGACAGAGGGTAGCGGAACATACATTATTAAAAGTAATGTGGTCACAATAACAGATGTTAATGGTGATACCGTAGACCTAATATATAATAGTAATGATGAAACCTTGATGCTTAGAAGTACACCTAATATAAATGGAGAGTATGTAACGACCAATATCTACTTTAAAAAATAAGATAATCCATATAAGATGAATTTGAGTCCTTTAAGAGATGTATTGAAGTGTGTTGTTCTTCTGTTATTCTCAACACTTATGATGACTTCATTAGCATCATGCGGGGATGATGATGACGATCTTACAGACGGAACAAGATATCCTGTGTCTGAAGCAGAATTGACTCCCCAAAAAGGTAAGTTGTTCTATTTGTGGGGCGAATATAATAGCAACAATTTCCGTCAATATTATTGTTTGTATTATTATGACATTGATATTGATCTTAGTTCGTATGGAATAGATGTACCTTCAGGATTCACAAGCGGTTTTAAGGGCTCTTGGGATGGAAACCAGAAGAAGACCGTATATACGAGAAGTTTCAGTTATACCTTTAATAATTCCATACTAACTATTACTTTTGATAAAGAGAAAAGTCAGGAGGTGTTGAAGGTGCAGAAGGTGCATAATAGAACTCTGCAAAACGGCGATAAGATTTATTTGAATGAAAGCCCATTTACCGTGCAAATAGAAAACACTCCAATTTAATTAAAGATAGAACTGTGTAGTTATGAGAAGATGGTTATTAATAATTCTATCGTTAGTTTCTTTATACGCTTTTGCCCAAAGTGATAGAAAGGACTTTTATCATCGAAGCAAAAAGGCGATGGTTTATCCATATGAAAATGTGAAAAGATACGAAAGTGATTCCATTATCTATCAGGATGACTCCATTCGTGTTACTTTTGAATTTGAATATATCCCGCTGAATGGTGTAAAATATCTGATGATAGACATATTGAATAGAACAGATAATCGTATTTATGTGGAATGGGAAAATGTACGGCTTAACCAGACCAAATTTAAGTTCTTATTTGACAGTCTTCATAAAGATGACTTAAAGAAAGAAGATGAATGCATTTTTGGAGGAGAGTCAAGTGGTTATAGATTCCTAGAAAAGGATTTTAACGTTACTTCATCAAAAGTTGATAATAAAGAAATATATTTGAGAAAGCGTGGAGACACAGAATTGCAAGTTAGACTACCAATAAGGTTTCAAGACAAGACGAAAGATTACAAATTTATTTTCAAATTCAGTAAATACTCTGAGGAAGAAATAGATTCATTGTATGCCCTTAACAAAGAAATGATGGCAAAAAAGAAAAACTTGAAAAAGGGCATGAGTAGAGATGAAGTGGAAGAAATTATGGGGAAACCTATAAGTGAATCCATTATGGAAACAAATTGGGGAAGTAGTAGGGCTGTGAAGTTCTATCCTCATGGAGTTAAAAAAGGAGATGTCATTTTGAGTTATCCGTTTATTAATATTTTCATGAGAGCAGGGGTGTTGTCAAAAGCTGCAGAAGTTGCTAAATTTGACTGAACTGTTATTTGTGACATATTGACTAAACCTTGTGAATATTGATTTGTGTCACAAGAACTGTTTAAAAAGTAGTCGTCCTTGGCGGCGAACAGACAATCCTCGGTGTGGAATAAGCGTTCTTTGACGAAGAACAAACGTTCTACGCCGAGGATTTATATTTTAGTGGCAGGAAAGTGATAGAGGCTATTGAGGAAAGTGATAAAGGGTACGGAGTGATGTTTTACTCTCTTTGGTGCATTTTTCTTCAAATAAGTTTGGAGATATAAAATTTTATACCTACATTTGCAGAAAAAAAGAAGCCATGCCGACTTTGTTGAGAATATTTGGACTGAGGTTTTTCTTCTATCTTGATGAACACTTGCCCATTCACGTGCATGTGGAATGTGGGGTAAGTTGGCCAAAATCGAGATTGAACAGGACGTGAAGGTCGTGTACAATCATGGGCTGAAAGAACAGGAACTGAAAACGGCTGTCGACACTTGCATTATCTATAGAGAGAATTTCATCGCCGAATGGCATAAAAGATTTGGATAAAAGGAGGATTATTATGGAGACAATTAAGAATTTGTGGTTTGACAGAAATCGTATTTACATGCGCTCATCGGAGGGACGGGTGTTGAGCCGTCCATTGGAGGCATACCCTGAGTTGGAGGAAGCAACGACTGAGCAGCGCAACAATTTCACCATAGAAGATGAAGGCAGAGCCATCAGATGGGAAGAACTGGATGCGGACATGCATATCTCGAGTTTTTACGAGACTTCTGAGCCTAACGAGCAGAACGAGGTTGCAACCATGTTCAAGCGCTGTCCTTGGCTGAATGTGTCGGAAGTGGCCCGTGCGATTGGTATCAACAAGAGCCTGCTGGCCAGATACATCTATGGTATCTCCAAGCCGAGCGAGCAACGGGTCATGCAAATACGTGAGGCTTTCCACCAATTCGCCCGGGAATTACAGACTGTTTAATTCGATAAGCGTTACAATTACTGTTGTTACACCACAATGACGGGACAGAGGTCATTGATCTCATTGATCAGCGGGATGGTTCCACTGATTGATAGATATGGCCGATGTCAACAAAGACGGTGACGTGAATGCCGCAGACGTGGTGGAGGTTGGAAAACTGACTGGGAAGATGTCATATTGAATAGTAATACCCAATATGAAGATTTTTATGGTTAAATTTGGATATTACATAAAAAAGTAATATATTTGCACCCATGAAGTACGTGGTGCTGCCTGACGAGAGGATTCATCCTTTGTCGTTCTATCTGTCGATGGAGGATTATCTGGCCCAGAACATGGAGGGCGACGACCTGCTGATGCTGTGGCAGGTGGAGCCCAGCGTGATCTATGGGCGCAATCAGGTGGTGGAGAACGAGGTGAACCTGGACTACTGTCGAGAGCATGGTATCCAGGTGTATCAGCGGAAGAGTGGTGGCGGCTGTGTGTATGCCGACAAGGACAACCTGATGCTGTCGATGGTGACCACGGAGGAGAATGTGGGCTTCGCCTTCAACCGCTTCGTGACGATGGTGCTGCTGGTGCTCAGGAAGATGGGCATCGAGGCGACGGGCACCACGAACAACGATATCATGATCGGCGACCGCAAACTTTGCGGCACGGCCTGCAGAAAGATGCCAAGGGGTTGCATCGTACACTCGACCATGCTCTATGATACCAATATGGAGCACATGCTGAACGCCATCACCCCCGGGCCTGAGAAACTGGAGAAGAAAGGTATCCAGAGCGTGCGCCAGCGTATTACCTTATTAAAAGATTATACGACACTGAGCCTCGACGAGGTCAAGGCGCTGATCAGAGAGACACTCTGCCAAGGGGAGAGGCGGATAGAATTGTTTACAGTTGACGGTTTACAGTTTACAGATGAAATGACTGGAGGCCGTATCACCGCAGCAGATGTAATCAACTGTAAACAGTAAACCGTAAACAGTAAACAAAATAAAGTATGGGAATTAAACAAGAACTGGAAAAGAAAGACAAGGTGACGTGCTTGCACGACAAGCATGTGTCGCTTGGTGCGACGATGGTGTCGTTCGGAGGCTTCGACATGCCGCTGCTCTATCAGAATGCAGGCATTGCCCCAGAGCATCATGCAGTCAGAGAGAAGGTGGGACTCTTCGATGTCTCTCACATGGGAGAGGTAACGGTGCGCGGCAAGGATGCCGAGCGCTATGTGCAGCATATCTTCACCAACGATGTGGCTGGGGCGCCTGTGGGGAAGATCTTCTACGGCATGATGTGCTACGAGAACGGTGGAACGGTCGACGACCTGCTCGTCTACAAGATGGGTGAGAACGACTTCTTCCTCGTGATCAATGCCGCCAATATCGACAAGGACTGGGCGTGGATGCAACAGCATGCCGAGGGCTTCGACATTGACCTGCAGAACCGTTCAGACTACTACGGTCAGATAGCCGTGCAGGGACCAGAGGCCGAGCATGTCGTAGAGACGGTACTGGGACTACCCTGTGCAGAGATGGTTTTCTATACCTGTAAGACTATTCTCTCACCTCTCGCCTCTCACCTCTCACCTCTTGAGATCATCATCTCCCGTACAGGCTATACTGGCGAGGACGGCTTTGAGATCTATGCCTCGCACGACTATATCCGTGAGTGCTGGGACAAACTGATTGCCGCTGGGGTGCAACCCTGTGGACTGGGCTGTCGCGACACCCTGCGCTTCGAGGTGGGACTGCCGCTCTATGACGACGAACTCTCAGAGACTATCACCCCCATCATGGCAGGACTTGGCATGTTCGTGAAACTCGACAAGGCTGAGTTCATCGGCAAAGAGGCACTCGCCAGGCAGAAGGCCGAAGGGCCTGCGAAGAAACTCGTGGGCATCGAACTCGCAGATAAGGCAATCCCCCGTCATGGCTATGAGGTGCTGAATATGGAGGGTGGGATTATCGGCGAGGTGACCACAGGCTATCGTACGCTGTCGACAGACAAGAGTGTATGTATGGCCCTCATCGATGCTGCCTATGCCAAACTCGATACCGAGGTGCAGGTACAGATCCGCAAGAAGGTCTTCCCAGGCAAGGTCGTCAAGAAACAATTCTACAACAAGAGTTATAAGAAATGATAATTATGTTTACAGTTTACAGTTTACGGTTTACAGTTGATATGACTGGAGGCTGTATTACCGCAGCAAATGTAATCATCTGTAAACAGTAAACTGTAAACTGTAAACAAAAAAGTAAACAAAAGAATGGCAAAGGTAATTGAAGGACTCTACTACTCGGAGTCGCATGAATTCGTAAGAGTAGAAGGTGATTATGGTTTCGTGGGTATCACAGACTATGCTCAGAACGCATTGGGCACGGTGGTGTATGTCGATATGCCCGAGGTGGATGACGAGGTGGAGGCTGGTGAGGAGTTTGGTGCCGTTGAGAGCACCAAGGCTGCCTCAGATTTGATCTCACCTGTCAGTGGGACTGTCGTGGAAGTCAATGAGGCCCTTGAGGATCAGCCCGAACTGATCAATCAGGATGCTTTCGAGAACTGGATCATCAAGGTGGAACTCTCCGACAAGTCCGATCTCGACAATCTGATGGACGCCAAGGCCTACGAGGCTTTCTGCGAGAAGTAATTTTAATGGTTTATAGTTTAAAGTTTATAGTTTATAGATGATTAGTTCTATAGGCAGAGATTTACACAATAGGCGGAATGGCTTGCAGGGTAATCATCTATAAACTATAAACCATAAACTATAAACAAAAATAAAAGACTATGGACTACAAATATTTTCCGCATACTGATGACGACCTTCAAGCGATGCTCGACAAGGTAGGGGTGAAGAGTCTTGATGAACTCTATGCCCAGATACCTGAGGGCATCCGCTTCAAAGGCGACTACGACCTGCCATTGTCGCAGAGCGAACTCGAGATTCGTCAGGCTTACGACCTGATGGGTCATCAGAATCGACAGTTGACTTGTTTTGCAGGTATGGGGGTCTATGACCATTATACCCCCGCTGTGATTCCAAACCTGCTCTCACGCTCAGAGTTCCTGACTTCCTACACGCCCTATCAGGCAGAGATATCTCAAGGCACATTGCACTATATCTTCGAGTACCAGTCGATGATGGCAGAACTGACTGGCATGGATATCTCCAACGCCTCGATGTACGACGGCACGACAGCCGCCGCTGAGGCGATGATGATGGCTGTGGCTGCAGGAAAGAAGGTGAACAAACTGCTGGTGACTGGTACCGTCAATCCTCTCATGTTCCAGGTACTGAAGACCTATGCCCTGCATCATGGCATCCAGTTGGAAGTACTGTCTATCATGAATGGCACGACCAGCCTCGACGAGGTGAAGACCAAGTTGGCTGAGGGGGGCTATGCTGGTGTGTTCGTGCAGCAGCCTAATGTCTATGGTATTGTGGAGGACTTCACCGGCTTTGCCGATGCCTGCCACGAGCAGAAGGCTCTCTTCATCGTCGACAGTGTTGCTGCAGACCTGGCCGTGTTGAAGACACCAGGCGAGTGGGGAGCCGATATCGCCGTGGGCGATGGACAGAGCCTCGGTATACCGATGTCGTATGGCGGTCCGTATGTGGGGTATATGTGCTGTACGGAGAAACTTATCCGTAAGATGCCTGGACGTATCGTCGGAATGACCAAAGATAATCGCGACCAGCGTGCCTTTGTGCTGACCCTTCAGGCCCGTGAACAGCATATCCGTCGCCAGAAGGCCACGTCGAACATCTGTTCAAACCAGTCGCTGATGGCACTCTGGGTCACGGTCTATATGTCGTTGATGGGGCGCCAGGGACTGAAGGAGGCTGCTGAGCGATCATACGCTGGTGCCCATTATCTCTGCGACGAACTGTTGAAGACGGGCCGTTTCAAACTCCAATATGACAAGCCTTTTTTCAATGAGTTCTATGTGACTTACGACGGCGATGCCGATGCTCTCTACAAGCGCTTCATCGAAGCCGGCATCCTTGGTGGCCTCCGCTTCGAGAACGGTTTCCTCTTGGCGGTCACAGAGAAACGCACGAAGGAAGAAATTGACAACCTCGTTAAAATTGCTGCTTTATGAACAATCAATTATACGGAAACTTAATTTTCGAACTTTCCAAGGAGGGCCGCAAGGGATACAGTCTGCCTCGAAATAATTTCGGTGCGTATAAGATCCCTGACGAGATTCGTCGCAAGGAAGACGCACAGTTGCCTGAGTGCGATGAGTTGACCGTGGTGCGCCATTATACGAACCTCTCTAATAATAACTTCGGTGTCGATACGGGCTTCTATCCGTTAGGCTCTTGTACGATGAAGTACAATCCGAAGATCAATGAAGAGATTGCTTCGCTGCCGGCATTCCAGAGTCTGCACCCATTGCAGCCGGAAAAGACCGTACTTGGTGCCAAGGCCCTGATTATCATGCTCGAGAAGGCCCTCTGCACTCTCACGGGTCTGGCCCACTTCACCTTCAAGCCCTACGCAGGGGCTCACGGAGAACTGACTGGTCTGATGACAATCGACAACTATCATCGTTCGCGTGGTGACCTGCAACGTAAGAAAGTCATTGTGCCTGATTCTGCCCATGGTACGAATCCGGCATCAGCCGCCGTCTGCGGTCTCGAGATCCTCGAGGTGAAGTCTGACCCTCAAGGACTCGTTGATCTGGTTGACCTGGAACGACTGGTCAATCAAGAAGGCCCCCATATCGCCGCCATGATGATGACCAATCCTAACACCCTCGGACTCTTCGAGGAACATATTCCTGAGATTGCAGAACTCATCCACGCCTGTGGTGGTCTGATGTATTATGATGGTGCCAACCTCAATCCGATGCTTGGTGCCTGTCGCCCTGGCGATATGGGTTTCGACGTGATGCACATCAATCTCCATAAGACTTTCTCCACCCCTCATGGCGGTGGCGGTCCTGGTGCCGGCCCCGTTGGCGTAAGAGAAGGGTTGCAGGAGCATTTCCCCTTCGTGTCTCCCTATCAGGGCAACTTCGCCGTGATGTTGCGGGCCTACACTTATATCCTCTCGCTGGGTCGTGATCAAGTGAAGTACGTGGGGCCGCTGGCCACGCTCAATGCCAACTATATCAAGGAGTCGCTCAAGGATGTATATGAACTGCCTATCGACACGACATGCTGTCATGAGTTTGTGTTCGATGGCCTGAAGGATAAGAGTACAGGGGTGACGACGATGGATGTGGCCAAGCGCCTGCTCGACTACGGCTATCATGCGCCAACAATCTATTTCCCGTTGTTGTTCCATGAGAGTCTGATGATTGAGCCCACGGAGAACGAGTCGAAGGAGACGCTCGACGGCTTTATTGCCGTGATGCGAAAGATCGCTGAAGAGGCCAAGAATGATCCGGAACTGGTGAAGTCGGCACCCCACAACACACCCATCGGCCGTGTCGACGATGTCCTCGCTGCAAAACATCCCGTAACGACATACCGTCAACTCAAGGCAGAAGCCTAATGTTCAATGGTCAATGTTCAATGGTCAATGTTCAATGGTCAATGTTCAATGAAAAAAACTGATCTCATTATCATTGGTGCCGGACCTGGCGGCTACCGTGCTGCGGAATATGCTGCCAAGCAAGGCCTGAAGGTGGTCATCTTCGAGGGCTCCGACGTCGGAGGCACCTGTCTCAATGTCGGCTGCATCCCCACAAAGACCTATGTCCATAGTGCCACCTTCGAGGAGGCCCGTGAGCGTATGGCCGGGGTAGTGACGCAACTCCGTGCTGGTGTCGAGGGTATCCTCTCTCATCCCAACATCACCCTCGTCCGTGAGAAAGCCTCGTTCGAGAATCATGGGGACTGTCCTCGTGATAGTAGCGTAGCGGAGATCATGGGGACTGTCCCCGTGATTCTCACCGCCTCAGGAGAGACCTACACCGCCCCCAACATCATCATCGCCACGGGGTCTGAGACCAAATGGTTGCCGCTTCCAGGAAAAGATGATCCGCGTGTGGTAGACTCAACAGGTTTGCTGCAACTCGACACCCTGCCTAAGCGCCTCTGTATCATCGGGGCGGGCGTCATCGGTATGGAGTTCGCCAGCGTGTTTAATCGCTTTGGTTCCGAGGTGACTGTCATAGAGTATCTGAAGGAATGCCTGCCCGCACTCGACAGCGATATCGTCAAACGACTCCGCAAGCAAATGGAAAGACAGGGCGTTACGTTCCACATGCAATGTGCCGTCAAACAAATTGCGGATGGTTCGGTGTCCTTCGAGACGAAGAAAGGTGAAACAAAAAGTGTGGATGCAGATGTGATTCTGATGGCCACAGGTCGCAAGCCGCGTACTGATGACCTGAATCTTGATACAGTAGGCATCACCCTCAATTCTCAACGTGCCATCCCCGTCGATGATCATTTTCAGGTAATCTCTCACCTCTCACCTCTCACCACTCACCCCCATTTATTCGCCATCGGCGACGTGAATGGTCGTCAGATGCTCGCTCATGCGGCAGAGATGCAGGCGGTCCATGTCGTGAACCGCATCCTTGGCAAAAAGGATAACATCCGCTTTGAGATCATGCCTGCCGCCATCTTCACAGAGCCAGAGGCAGCCTGCGTAGGACCCACGGAGGAACATCTGAAGGAGCAAGGCATACCATACGTCTGCAAGAAAGCATTCTGGCGAGCCAACGGCAAGGCCCTCGCCATGAACGAGACGGAAGGTATGCTTAAACTATTCGTTTCCCCTCCTGAGTCAGGAGGGGTGCCCGAAGGGCGGGGTGGTCTGAACGATGGCTTGATATTAGGCTGCCATGCCTATGGTGCCCATGCTGCCGACATCGTTCAAGAGGTCAGCGTGTTGATGTGTAAACACACCACTATCAGTGAACTCGCCGACATGGTGCATATCCATCCGACACTCTCGGAGATCCTTAAAGATGCTATTTGATTTCGAGACACATCATCGTCAGGTCGTCATTGGGCTCTGCACCTTTCCTGTGCTTCTCAACAGCCTCACGGAGTGTCTCAACTAACTCTTTCGTATTCTCGAACGGCCGACTGGTGATAATCTCCATCAGTCGGTCGTTTCCAAACTGTACCATTTCCTTATCCTCGGCCTCGTTCAGACCATCAGAATAGAGGAACAGCCTCTGGCCCTTGATATTCTCCAATACTTCACCCTCAAATTTCAGGGTGGGCCACATGCCGATAGGCGCATTAGGCAGTATGTGGAGGAAACGGGCATGGAGTGTTCCATCGGCCGTTTTTTCTACGATGACAGGCTTGTTGTGGCCTGCATTGCAGAATTCGAGTCTTCCGGTGTTGAGATCCGCCAGGCCGATGAACATCGTGACGAACATGCCCTGATCGTTGTCCTCTGAGAGTGCCTCGTTCATTTGCGTGGCGATATCGGCAGGCATCATGTGCTGGGTAGCCAGTGTGCGGAACAATCGTGTTGCCTGAGCCATGAACAGACTGGCTGGCACACCCTTTCCACTGACATCGCCCAGGCAGAAGTACAGTTGGTCGCCGATAAGCATATAGCCATAAAGGTCACCTCCTACCTCCTTGGCTGGAGCAATCAAGGCGTAGATGTCGAGCCCGTCACGGTTGGGGAAGATGTTGGGCACCATCGTCATTTGTATATCCCTTGCGATGCGCAGTTCACTCTCGATACGCTCTTTGGCTGCCGTCGTCTCCTCCAGTTTGTCGTAGGCATGCTGCAGTTTCTCGTGGGCTATGGCCAGATGATGGGTGGCCTTTCGCTTGTGAAGGGTGTAAATGGTAAAGAACGAAACGAGCAGCACCAGCGCGATGGCAGTGCCGATGAGGCGTTGTCTGGACAGATCGGCTTGCTGGTGGGCTATCTGGGCTTCCTTCTGGTGGGTGTCATACATGGTGGCCAGTTCGGCAGCATCGTTACGCTTGGCTTGGCTGATCGCACTGTCCAGCGACTCGCAGATCTGCAGTCCTACGGCGATGGCCGAGTCTTTACGCACGGCACCTACATTAGCACGGTATTTCGGCAGCAGATACTGCTGGATATTGTCGAGCGTCAGCGTAATGTCGTTCTGGCTGAGCAGGCGGTCCAGGTCGCGGAAATTGTCAGCGGCCTCATTATACCGGCGGGCTGCCACCAGATAGTCATTAGCATAGAGCCGCCCTTCGCCTGATTTGCCGTAAGGCGTGTTGGCTGCAGCCTGAAAAGCCTTTGCCGCCTCCTTCGCCTGACCCGTGTTCTGCAGGGCGATGGCACGTAGCAGGCTGATCTGTGCCTGGGAATTCTTGACGACCTTAGCGTCAGCCGTAGGCAACTGCTCGTAGGCTCTCAGCAATTCTTCTGCCCTGTCGATCCAGGGAAATGCTTCCTCATAGTGCTTCGAATTCATGTATTCGTCTGCGATGCTGCATACTGTCTCGTATGCCTGCTGACCCTTGCGGCCTGTCGTGTCTTTGCTCGCAATATTCATAAACAACCCGTAGGCTTCCTCGAAGTTCTTGGCCGCTTGCTCTGTTCTGCCGAGATTCAGCAGGCAGCAGCCTACGGTATTGGTCAGGATGGCCACGTCAGTCTCGGAGCCGCTATTGTTCTCGCGCATCTTGTCGAGGGCATCCATAGCGACGCGGAGGGATCCTTCGTAGTCGCCTTTCTTGAGCATCATGTTGGCCAGGCGACGGGCCGACTTGTTGTAGTTCAATGCGTCGTTCTCACTCTTGATATCTGCCGCCACAGCCTTCTTGTAGTAGAATTCCGACGTGCGGTGATGGCCTTGGTAGAAATATGCCACACCACGCCATCTGTTGGCATTCACCTCCGTCAGGTCGCCCAACGCCTCCAGACTGTCTGCAAGTGCGAGGATACGTGCATAGTCGCGCATGTCGCCTGCTGCATACATGATGCTGTCGGCCTTGCTGGCGCGGATCCTGGCCCGTTTCTCTTCACTACACGAAAGTAACAGGAAGAAAGAGAAAATGAGTACGACGATTCTTATCATATTTTTGCCTCTCTGATTATTTTTTCTACGACCTTGGGGAAGTGCTCCATCTCCAACTGGTGCTCCTTCTCGGCGATATCCTCCACCGTGTCATGGGGTGAGATGGCGACTTTGAACTGGGCGATGATTTCCCCTGCATCACAGACTGGCGTCACCCAATGTACGGTCATGCCCGTCTCCGTCTCTCCAGCGGCCTTCACCGCCTCGTGCACATGATGGCCCCACATGCCTTTGCCGCCGTATTTGGGTAGTAAGGCAGGGTGGATGTTGATGATCTTGTGTGGATAGGCTTCGATGAGGAAGTCTGGGATGAGCGGCAGCCAGCCTGCCAGGACGATGAAGCCGATATCGTACTTCTTCAACAGCGGCAGCATCACTTCAGGGTTATTGAGGTCTGACTTAGGCGTAACGGCCACGGGCACTCCCAGGCTTTCTGCTCTCACCAGCGCATAGGCATCGGGCTTGTTGCTGACAACGAGAGCGATATGCACGCTCTCGGAGTCAGAGAAGTATTTGATCAGGTTCTCGCAGTTTGTCCCGCTTCCAGATACAAAGATTGCAATGTTCACTTTTTGTTTGTCGTTTAAAGTTGATAGTTTATAGTTGATTACTTCTATAGGCAGATGAATGGCTTGCTATGTTATCATCTATCAACTATAAACCATCAACTATAAACTATAACAAATTATACTAAGTGCTCAATCAGGTCAGCACGCTCGCCAGGCAGCATGTCAATGACGGGAATCTCCACCATGGTGTAGCAGCCGGGCTGCAGGCGCATCGAGGCACGGGCGACGTTGACCAGTACCTGACCCGTCAGGGCGGGGTTGTTGATGCTCATGTTGAACTCCAGGCGCTGGTTCTGCGTCTTTCCGCTGACACCCTTGCGCACGAGGTTCACGCCGTGGCCCATATCGCGCACGTCGTCGACACTCTCCACCTGGAACACGTGGGTCTCGTCGGAGGCGAAGTAGGGATCGGCCTTGATGGCCTTCGTCACCTCCTCGAGCTTGGCGCCTTCCTCCAGTTCCACATAGACCATGCGGCGGTGGATGCCCTCGCCGAGGGGAATGGTCATGCTCAAGGCATTTTTTACGCCCTTTTTCGAACGTACGCAGACGCTGTGGCCCATCGACATGCCGGGGCCGAAGTTGGTGTAGGAGAGTCCCTTCGGTGCGAGGCTCTGCATGAGTGTGCGCACGATGGAGTCAGAGCCTGGATCCCAGCCGGCGGCGATGACGCTGACGGTATTGGTCTCCTGGTTCAGTTTCATCAGGCGCTCGCGGTAGCCGCGGATATTGGTATGGATATCGAATGAGTCGACGGTATTGATGCCCAGGGGCAGTATCTGGTTGGCATACTCTTCGCACGAGCGGGTCGGTGTGGCGAGGATGGCCACGTCGACATCCTTCAGGTCGCGGATGTCCTTGACGACTTCATACTGAGCGAGTTCTGCGGGTTTGTTCTCTGCGCCATTGCGTCGCACGATGCCTGCCACTTCCATATCGGGGGCTGTCTCCAGTGCCTCGAGTGCATACTTTCCGATGTTGCCGTAACCTACGACGGCTGCTCTGATCTTTTTCATATTCTTTATGTTTTTTAGTTGGATTATTCAATCTTTTCGGTTGCAAAAGTAATACTTTTCGCTGAAATATGTATCATTTTGCCTAAGAAAAACACAATGAAAACCTTCATTATGTGACAATTTGTGGGTTTTTGGCCCCTTTGTGCTTCCTTTTTGCTGAGATTTCGCAGCCTTTTCTTCCGATTCGTCAGTCCAATTTTCATGCAAATCGTTTGGTAGTTTTGGAAATATTTCGTAATTTTGCACCCGTTAACAAGAATTACAACTATTATAATGATGAAGAAGAGTTTTTTTCAGCACAATGCGAAGGTCATGATTGCTTTTCTGTTCACAGTAGCCATGTCCGCAGGATTCAGTGCTTGTAGTTGGGACAATGGTGAAAACCCAGTGACTGTCCCCAGTCAGGAAAGTATGATACCTCAGGAAATAACGGAGCCCACCGACGACCAGATGCTGGTCAAGGTGACTTCCGACATACCTTTTGCCGTCAAGGGACAGTTTGATGACAAATCGATGGGCGCTGCGCTTATCAAGCGTCTTGGGACACCCTCTCCCACGATTACTGACGATACGAAGCTCGTGCTCATGAAGGGAAGCGACATCAAGACTCTCTCGAATGAAGAATTGCTCAGTCTGGCGAAAGTCTATTGTCAGGGAGGCTATTTGGCATTTGAGAAGCCAACGGCCGGCGACATGCTGGCTTTTGCTGTTGGCATGGTAGTGGTTCTCGTGGAAGCGGAAAACGAAGTGCTGACAGCCGACGGCGATGTGACCATCACGCCAGACAGTCCTCAGGCCGCCCCCCTTGTGACCTCGTCGGAGGCTGAGCAGCTGAAGGGCCGCATCGCCAGCATGAGGGCCTACGCCACGCGCGGAGCAAATGAAGAGGGTGATACCATGCAGGAGATGCTCGGTGAGATGGTCATTTTGGCTCGGGACAGCTACTACCTGCGCGAGTGCTATGAGGGTCAAAAGGGAAACTTTACTATCAGCGACGAGAATGGCAATCAACTCTTGAACAAAGAGGAGGAAACTAAATGGGATTACACCAACTATCAGAGCGGTCTGATGGCCGACGGTGCTGCCCAGTGGCTCAACAGCCGTGCCAGCTCGATGAATGAGCGCCAGGCCGAGGCTCGTCGGCTGGCTGCCACCAGGGCCGATGGCAGCAAAAGCATCAATGACCTGATGAGTGCCAGCGATGAGTTCACCTTCGACCTCAGTCTCTATAGTCACAATTTTAAAGGCGAAAGAATAAGGAAGTCAGATGCGCATCATGAGATCATCCGGGTGTGGGGTGTCCACAATACCAAGACCCAAAAGGACTATTACTACGTTCAGGAGAAAGTGAGACTGTCAGTAGGTGGAAAACATGGCAATGATTATCCGGACGACAACACGAGCCTATACAAAGGACCTGAAGATAACAAACTATGGTGGAAAGGCAGTTATGATCAGGATGGATTTAATTTTAAATGGTTCTTTGGTTCCTGGCTGCAATCCTTTGAGGCAGAACTGGAATTGAGGGGTTCGGGCAGCATCAGGGTGGAGGAAGCCATCCCCACGACAGACAACAACAACGTGAGCACCTCGATAGCTATCGGCGAGACCCATAGCGAGACTAACACAGTGGGCTTCTCACTGGGTTTCTCTATCGGAAAAAATTTCAGTTTCAATCCCAGTGTCAACTACTCTCACGGATGGACTGACGGTACCACCTATACCATGACAACCACCAACAATGCCAAGGAGCTGAATTGCAAGAAGAACACCAACGGCGCGAATGTGAAGTGGACATACGAGTGTGGTAAGAATATGTTATCACTATACAGGGACAACGATGATTACTGGTGTCACCAGTCGGCTCCTGATGCCCTGATCAACGATGTGGATATCGAGAACCAGATTTGCTGGTCGGTCAGCAATCCCAGTGGCTCTTATCGAGTGATGAATTTCAGTAAGCCAATGATGCGGTTGCTGATGAAAGTTGATAAAGCTGGTACACATTATTATTGGGACGATTGGGACTCAACCGAGTATACCTTCTCGCTGAAGACCCCGAACCGGGTCGTGCAAGAGTGGTACATGGACATCACCTTTCCCGAAATCGGGCAGGCAGGCCACCACGGCGACAAGGGAAAGCTCATAGAGTATCTACAGCGACAGTTCCCCGATCTCTACCAGCCCCGCCTGTCGCTGGCCGACCAGACGGAAACCTCAGAAGGCACCATCAAGTTCCTGGTGGACTACACCAAGAAGTTGCTGCTCAACAGCGACGGTGCACAGACCATGCGTGACTACGCGCTCGACCTCGGACTCAGCCAGTACACCATCAAATGGTATACCATCGACGGCAAGCACAACAAGTATGACCTGGTGATCAAGGCAAAGGATTGATAATTTCAAGACTTCAGAAACAGCAATAGGGGGTGTGTCAAAACAGGCACACCCTTCTCTTTTGTGTGTGCAGATACAATAAAAAGCGGCTTTCATGCGTTTATAGTATTGTATATATACAAAATGTGAAGTTATGATAGAATATATTAAGGGAGAACTGACGGAGCTGACCCCTGCCTTGGCTACGGTTGAGGCTGCTGGCGTGGGCTATGGTTTGAACATATCGCTCAATACGTTTAGTGCCATTCAGGGAAAGAAGGAGGTGAAGCTGTATGTGCATGAGGCCATCCGCGAGGATGCCTATCAGCTCTACGGTTTCGTGAACAGGAAGGAGCGCGAGATGTTTGAGCTGCTCATTACGGTGAACGGCGTGGGTACGAACACGGCGCGGATGATGCTTTCGGGCATAAGCGTGGCTGAACTCTGCAATGCCATCTCGACTGGCAATGCCCGGCTGATACAGGGCATCAAGGGCATCGGAAAGATGACCGCCCAGCGTATCATTGTGGACCTGCGGGACAAGATCGTGGCCTTAGGCATAGCCGACGAGATACCAGCCGGCGGACAGATGGCCGCACCGGTGAACAATGCCGTGCGCGACGAGGCCGTGGCCGCGCTGACGATGCTGGGCTTCTCGCCCGCACCGAGTCAGAAGGTGGTGGTCGGCATCCT
>Ga0247611_10002338_pt1 | contig 30839 bp, 29 predicted proteins | sample 177DNAGHGhighgp2_FD_192422 | JGI IMG/M metagenome (GOLD analysis project Ga0247611, IMG submission 192422) | Sheep rumen microbial communities from Palmerston North, Manawatu-Wanganui, New Zealand - 1770 DNA GHGhigh gp2 | ecosystem: Host-associated > Mammals > Digestive system > Stomach > Rumen... | reverse complement strand
TGATACTGTACAGTGCTATCAGTATAGATGCAAGGTCGATTTCGTGGAATAAGTACTAATAAACAATGGCAGGCCAACCATGGCGCAAATCGACGAAACACGCATAAGCACTGGGTTTATGCATGTTCAAACTACTTATCGTTCTTCTCTTTCAGCGCTTTGATGGCATGATAGGCATACTCCGCACTTATACCTTTATCTGTACCTTTACCGGCTTAAACGGATGTGCTTTTCTTTATTATTTACTTCTTTTTTCAAATGGTCATAGTAATGGCTATAGTAAAACAAAAAAGCGGCTCCCGATTTCTCAGGAACCGCTAATTTACTAATGGAGCCACTTATAGGATTTGAACCTACGACCCTCTCATTACGAATGAGATGCTCTGCCAGCTGAGCTAAAGTGGCAAATATGTTACTATATTATTATCCACATTTTTGTGCGTTTCGTCAAGTAGTATTTTTTGCTGTGACTATATTTCTTGGGAAAATGTTGACAGGCTTTGTCAGATTTATTTCTTCTTGCGTTTTGCTTTTTCTTCTTTGCCTTTTGCTTCTTTGTTTTTTCTTCTCTTTTATTTTTACTTAATCGGTTCAGCTTTGTTCTTTATCATGTTTGCTTTTTACGCTTCTTCTTTTATTTTTCTTTCACCCAATTTTGTAACAGAGGCGCTGCAAAATTTCCTAATGCTTCGTAAGTTTCCGCTTTGGGATGCACGCCATCCCAGATGAACCAGTTCATTCTTCGTTCTTCTTTGGCCAGCAATGGTTCAAAGTCAAGGAGATAACATTTCCCCTCAAACTCTTTCTTCATTGCATTGCGCATCCGTTCAATCAGCGGATTCAATTCTTCCGCGCCGCAGAACCAGGGCAGCACCAGACAAAACTTTGCCTGCATTTCATCGCAAAACTGTTTGGCCAGTTTGATCTGTTCAATTGAAAACGGTAACGGGCATCCCTGGATGATATCGTTCATCCCGCCTTCAAACAGAACGTGCGTCACTTCTTTTGGCAACGGACGCCAGGCCAACCGGTCCTTGATATCATCGCAGCACTCGCCGCACACGCCGTGGTTCAGCATGCGCAGCTCCGTAACTTTTTCCACCTGCGCCACCCAGCTGTTCTCCTGTGCAAAAGGAAAACCTTCAATCAGTGAATCTCCAAAACAGGCAATGGTGTTCATCATTTTCTCCGATTATTTATCCCTAACCTTTTTGCTTTTTCGTTTGCGTTTTCTTTTTTTGTTTTCATTTTTGTTTTGCGGTTCCGTAAACAGCAGAATTATTTTTTGCAATTTTTTTGCAAAACGTTTCACGTGAAACACGCCGCAACTTTTTCAGCCAGTCTTTGCATGCGCAGGCGAATCCATCAGCGCGTACCCAGATACCATTTCACAAACTGGTTGGCTATGCGCCCGTTCCGCCCGGAGTGTTCCATCTCCCAGCGAACGCCTTCGATCCGTAATTCTTCCGGCGTAAGACGGATTCCCTCTTTCCTCAGTTCATGGTCAATGATCTGCAGGTATTCTTCCTGGCTGGGCATGGAGTAATGTAAAATCAGCCCGAAGCGGTCGGACAGGGAAATACTTTCGTTGGCGCTGTCCTGTCGGTACACTTCCGCTTCCAGCGCGTCGCTCCGGTCGCTCCAGGTTTCCTTCAGCAGATGGCGGCGGTTTGAAGTGGCATAGAACAGCACGTTGTCCGGCTGCGCCGTAACGCTTCCGTCAATGGCAGATTTCAAATATTTGTAGCTGGATTCTCCTTCGTCAAAGGAAAGGTCGTCAAAGAACAGGATAAATTTTTTACTGCGCACCTGCGACAGCTGTTCCATCACCGGCGCAACCAGCTCCAGCTGGTCCCGGGCAATCTGGATCAGCCTCAGCCCTTCCTCCGAAAACATGGAGGCCAGTGCTTTCACACCGGTAGATTTTCCGGTGCCCCGTGCGCCTGTCAGTAACACATTGTTGGCAGGTTTGCCGTCCATAAAGTTTTGCGTGTTGGTCAGCAGTTTATATTTCTGATCTTCATAGCCTAACAGGTCGTCCCAGTCAAGCGCCGGAAAGTCGGCAATGCCGATGAGCTTTCCTTCCTTGCCGATGCGGAAGGCAGTAAAACGTGCCAGAAGCCCGCTGCCCCATTTCCGGTAATGATTCAGCAGCGCCCGCGCCGCCGCACCTGCCGTTTTTGCCTGCATCAGTTTCTTCTTCAGACTGTCCGCCACTTTGTTTTCCGTTTCCACTGCCGGCGCGTAAGCATCTAAAAATTTCTGCCCGGTAAAAGCTGCACTTTGCGCTTTAATATAAGGAAGCAACAGTTCCATATCGTGCGCGACGGCATCCGCCAGTCCCCGGCCGTAATTTCCGGTGGCTTCAATGGTGTTCGCTGCCGTATTGCCTCCTTCTGCCAGGCAGTGCAGCAGGTATTCTGAAAAAAGGTTGCCGGAAAGTCCCAGCGTTTCTGCCTGCTGCACCAGCGCTTCTGCCAGTTCGCTGCGCAGGGAAAGCAATTCACTTTTTACTTCTTCTGTTTCATCTTCAGCCATGTATCTTTCTTTGGCCTGAAGCTCCGCCAGTTTACCAATCACGGAATCTTTCAATAAATTCCGGCACACGGTCAGCTGTCTCAGATCCGGATATAACATAACAATAGGCCCTCATTTCCATATCGGTGCAGCTACGGCTCCACATCGCTCAGCTCGCCGGCCTTCTCCTGAATATAATAAACATTAATCACTTGAGTATCATTAAAACACAAAATACGAAAGTACCGACAGTCCCGAGCAAAACATAAAGGGAACGCCGGTACTTTATTTTACAATACTTTAATTGTTAATGCAAAGCAGCTGTCAGTCTATCGTGTCCTGCAAAATCATTTCATCCAGACGCGCGCCGCCCGGCACCATGGGGAATACGTTTTCATCGTTGGGAATAGCCACGTCTACCAGCATGGAATCTTTGCTCTTCAGCGCCGCTTTCACAACACTTTCCAGCTTTTTCGGATCGGATACTTTTACGCCGTCCACGCCCATGGCTTTGACCATAGCCGGAAAATCCACCAGCTCTTTTACAACGGATTCGCTTTCCCGTCCGCCAAAGAAGAGACGCTGCCACTGGTTCACCATGCCCAGCACATTATTGTGCAGCACAAAAACTTTAACAGGTACGCCATAGCGGTGCAGCGTAGCAAATTCCTGGCAGCACATCATGATGCTGCCGTCGCCGGTGAACAAGATCACCTGCTGGTCCGGGCAGCCGATCTTCGCGCCCATGGCTGCCGGCAGGCCGTAGCCCATGGTTCCCAGCCCGCCGCTGGACAGGAAATGCCGCGGCAGATCCACATCATAGAACTGCGCCGTCCACATCTGGTGCTGGCCCACATCCGTTACCACGATGGCATCGTTATCCGCAAATTTCATAACAGCTTTATAAAGCAGTTCCGGCGTTATCTTGCCTTCCAGCTTACGGGAAACGAAGGGATGCTCCGCCTTGGTTTTTAACAACTGTTTCCGCCAGGACGCAAACTGCTTTTTCAGGGCAGCCTTGCTGCCCAGCACTTTTTTCGCAAACAGCGGCATGGACCAGCGCAGGTCGCCGATGACCGGAATGTCCGTATGGACGATCTTGTCAATCTCCACATTATCTACTTCAAACTGGACGATGGTAGCATTCTTTGCGAATTTGGAAACATCGCCGGTAACCCGGTCGCTGAAGCGGGCGCCTATAGCAAGGATCAGGTCGCACTGGGTCATGGACATGTTGGAAGTAAAGGACCCATGCATGCCCACCATGCCAAGATGCGCGTCATAATGATCGGAAACGGCGCCTTTACCCATCAGGGTCGTAACAACGGGAACACCTGTGGCATCCACTATGTTCCGGACGAACTCTGCCGTATTGGAAGTCAGGATACCGCCGCCTGTCATCAGGATCGGCTTCTTTGCTTTTTTGAAAGCCGCTACTGCCGCGTCGATTGCTTTTTCATCACCGGTAAAGTCTGCCTTATAACCCCGCAGATGCACTTCTTCCGGATACACATAATCAATTTCCGCCCGGAACACATCTGTAGCGATATCGATCAGTACCGGGCCCGGGCGTCCGGTGGTTGCAATCATAAAAGCTTCTTTAATAATTCGGGGCAGGTCTTCAATATTCTTAACCAGATAATTATGCTTGGTAATCGGCGTTGTAATACCGGTAATATCCGCTTCCTGGAAAGAATCCCGGCCAATAGCCTTGGTGGCTACCTGGCCGCTGAACACAACCATTGGGATGGAGTCCATGTTAGCTGTAGCAATACCTGTAACCATATTGCATACACCGGGGCCGGAAGTGGCGAAACAAACGCCGGGCCTGCCGGTAGCCCGTGCGTATCCGTCAGCCGCATGCACAGCGCCCTGTTCATGCCCCGGCAGAATATGACGGGGGAAGCCGGCCTTGAACAATTCGTCATACAATGGCAAAACCACGCCGCCGGGATAGCCGAATACCACATCTACATTTTCTTTTTTCAGGCTTTCAATTACAACTTGCGCACCATTCAGTTTCATGAGGTTTTACCTTCTCATTCTCTCAGAATTAATTATGGCCTGTACGGCAATAACAGGCCAGGCACTGGACCAGTTCACTTATTTACATTCAGAATCATACTGCCGGAGTTGTGACCCCGGCAGTTTTTACATTCCAGGTTATGCCCTATTTTTTAGCCGGGGCTTTTTTTGCTGCCGGTTTTTTGGCAGCCGCTTTTTTAGCAGGAGCCTTTTTCGCGGGAGCTTTCGGGGCAGCAGCCGGAGCTTCGGCTTTCGGAGCCTGCAGCCAGCTCATCATGCTGCGTAATTTTTTACCCACTTCTTCCAGCTGGGTCTCCGCATGGATGCGGCGTTCTGCCAGGAAATGCGCGCGGCCTGCGGAACGGTTTTCCAGCAGCCAGTCTTTGGCGAAAGTGCCGTCCTGGATTTCTTTCAGAGCTTTCTTCATAGCGGCGCGGGTTTCATCGGTAACGATCTTTTTGCCGGTATGATAATCGCCGTATTCAGCGGTATCGCTGATGGAATAACGCATCTTTGCCATGCCGCCTTCATACATCAGGTCAACGATCAGTTTCATTTCATGGAAGCATTCGAAGTATGCGATTTCCGGCTGATAGCCAGCTTCTACCAATGTATTGAAGCCGGATTCCATCAATGCGGTCACGCCGCCGCACAGTACGCACTGCTCGCCGAACAGGTCGGTTTCGGTTTCTTCTTTAAAGGTGGTCTGGATCACGCCGGCACGGGTACCGCCGATGCCGCGGGCATAGGCCAGTGCAATGTCAAAGCACTTGCCGGTAGCGTCCTGGTAAACCGCAAACACATCGGGAACGCCGGAGCCTTCCGTAAATACGCGGCGTACTAAATGGCCGGGGCCTTTCGGGGCAACCATGAATACATCCACGTCAGCCGGAGGAACGATCTGCTGGAAATGAATATTAAAGCCATGGGCAAAAGCCAGCGCGCTGCCGGGTTTCAGGTTCGGCGCAATTTCCGCTTTGTAAACGTCTGCCTGTTTTTCATCCGGAATCAGGATCATGGTGATGTCAGCCCACTTAACCGCCTCGCCTACCGTCATAACCGGCAGGCCGGCCGCTTCTGCTTTTGCTGCGGATTTGGAACCTTTGTACAGGCCGATTGCGACATCCAGCCCGTTGTCCCGCAGGTTCAGCGCATGGGCGTGACCCTGGCTGCCATACCCGATGATAGCAACCTTTTTGCCTTTAATGGCATCCCAGTTTACATCCTGATCATAATACACTTTTGCCATGATACATCTCTCCTTTGTTAAATAAAAAATTAAAAGATTTTACAAAAGACTTGTTTTATATTCTGCGCCGCCGGTTCAGTCCGGAAGCGTAAATACCGTTACATGTTTTTTACCGCGTTGCCGCCCCGGGACAGAGAAATCTGCCCGGTACGCGCCATTTCCAGAATTTCATATTCCTTCAGCATCTGCAGCAGCGCTTCGATATGGTCTTCCCTTCCCGTTACGCGCATGACGACTGCCTCCGGGTTCACGTCCACGATCTTGGCGTGGAACAGTTCCGCCAGATTGGCCAGCTCGGACAGCTGGGACGGTTTTACCTTAACCTTGATCATCGCCAGTTCGTAACTGATAAAAGGCGCTTCATCCAGATTCACGACCTTGATTACATCAATCAGCCTCGCCAGCTGCAGGATCGCCTGGTTCAGCGCCCGCTGGTCCTCTACGGAAACGACGATGTTGATACGGGTCACGTCCGGTTCTTCCGTATATCCGGCGTTGATATATTCAATGTTGATGGCCCGGCGGCTGATCAGGCCGGCTACGTGTGTCAGAACGCCCGGTTTGTTGTCGCACAAAATGGCCAGATGCTGTTTCATCATCCTGGTTTCCCTCCTGTATGCCTGAAAGTTTTGTACTGCCATTTACTTTGAATCGCAATCAAAAAAAATAAAATAAGAAAATTGCTGAAGTCTGATTTAAAATGCAAAATGCTTTATTGCTCGCGATAATAAAAAACCGTCCCCCAAAACTGAGGGACGGAAATAATCCGCGGTACCACCCTGATTCCCGTAAGTTTTACGGACGCTTTACTACGTACTGACATACGCGTTTCCTGTAACGTGGAAATAACGCAGGCGCTTAATACAGATTCAGCGCCAGTCTTCAGGGATGATATTCTTCTGCCCGCTGTCACCGGTTTTCACCAGCCACCGGTTCTCTGAGACCCGCTGCAACAGATTACTTTTTCCCCTCATTAGATGTTGCAATTTAAAATTACGTTAAACTGATTATAAAAAAAGAAATTTTATTTGTCAAACGATTTTGTATGACGAATATGATTTTTATGCTAATAAATGATGTTTTTTTTAAAAATGTAACATGCGAAACAAATTTGAAACTGTTTGTACGTAAATCATACTAATCACACTGTATGAAAAAGACTTTATAAACTCTTACAAAAAATGCAGCGCAGTCTGCAAATTTTTTTGCAAACTGCGCCTGTGCAAATGTTAAAATTTCATTTCACTTTTTATTTTTTCTTTTTGCTTTTTTCTCCGCTTTTTTCAGCGCATTTTTCACAGTCTGTTTTTCTTTTTCCTGCCCAATGTCGCTGAGGATGCGATTGTGTTCGTCCACCATCACCACTTTGGGTTTATTTTCTTTTGCCTCTTTTTCATCCATCTCCGCGTAGGCGATGATGATCACCAGATCGCCTACCTGCGCTTTGCGGGCTGCCGCGCCGTTCAGGCAGATGACGCCGCTGCCCCGTTCCCCGGCGATGGTGTAGGTCTCCAGCCGTTCTCCGTTGTTATTGTTAACGATCTGCACTTTTTCACCGGGCAAAATCCCTGCCGCGTCCAACAGATCTTCATCAATGGTGATGCTGCCCATATAATCCAGCCGCGCCTGCGTTACCGTTGCGCGATGAATTTTTCCGTGGAACATGGTATATAACATAAATGTATCCTCCTGTATTCAAGCTGCTGATTCCCAACTCGTTTTATATACGACCCTCTCATTACGAATGAGATAGTCTGCCGGATTTCCCGGGAATTTATTTTTACTCTAAGATAATGTTATCAATCAGGCGCGTCGTTCCAAACTTAACGGCTACAGCCAGCAGATGCGGAACCGTAATTTTTTCTTCCGCCGGAGTCAGTTCCGGAAGCTGGTACATTTCCACATAATCAATGTCGCTCATTGGTTCGGACTGGATCATTTCCGTTGTCAGCGCCACTAACTTTTTGCTGTCTTTTTCCCCTGCCGCGTAAGCTTCTTTCGCTTTTTTCAGCGCCTGGTTCAAAATAACCGCGGCTTTCCGTTCTGCCGGATTCAGGTACACGTTGCGGCTGCTTTTTGCCAGTCCGTCCGCTTCCCGGATGATGGGCATCACGCGGATCTCCAGCGGGAAGAACAGGTCTTTTACCATGCGTTTCAGTACCTGGGCCTGCTGGGCGTCTTTCTGTCCAAAGTACGCTTTATCCGGCTGCGCCAGGTTGAACAGTTTGCTTACTACCGTTGCCACACCGCGGAAATGGATAGGACGGGTACGTCCGCACAGTACTTTCGTGATATCTCCGGTCACTTCCACCCAGGTCATATCTTTACTGGGATACATTTCCTTCGGGGACGGCGCAAAGAGTACGTCAGCTCCCATATCTTCCGCCAGTTCGCAGTCGTGATCCAGCGTGCGGGGATAGGCGTCCAGATCTTCCGTGGGACCGAACTGCGTGGGATTTACAAAGTCGCTTACAATCGTAAAATCATTTTCCGCATGAGCCGCTTTGATCAGAGATGCGTGGCCTTCATGCAGCGCGCCCATGGTGGGAACGAGCCCGATGGTTTTACCGGATTTTTTTACTTCTTTCACAATTGCCTGCAATTCTGCTACAGTTTTTACCAACTTCATAGTTTGTACCTCCTGTGTCAGTCGCTTAATGTTACGTCCTGTTCAAGTTCCTGAGACAGCCCGTGCATAGTAAAAAACGCGCACCCGAAAACGGATGCGCGGCATAAGCTGCTTATTGCGTCACGTCCCGGTCATTATAGATCCAAGCGATATCTGACAATATTGTTTTTATTTTTTCGGCCTGAAAATCTTTCCGGTAAAACTCTTGCGATGCCTTCCGGTTCCTTCAGGACCACACGTATAATAGCACACTTGCATAGAGAATGCAATAACATTTTTGTGTTCTTTTTTTGAAAGATTTGTAAACTTAAGGAACCGCCGCTTCCTTACGCTCACGCAGAGAAAAATAAACCGTTTGCTTTCATCATTACCGGTTCAGCCGTTCAAACAGGCCGATAAAATATCGGTAAGCAAAAAACAGGAAGATCGAACCTGCCACCCAGGCCACCGGGCTGGCGTAGCAGACACCCCGGTACCCCCATCCCCAGTCCGTTGCCAGGATCTTGGCCACGCCTACCCGCATGGCCAGCTCAATCAGGGAAGAGATAAGCGGTACCATGCCCACGCCCATGCCCTGTACAGCGCTGCGGAAGATAAATATCTGGCTGAGGAAAAAGTAAAACGGCACGGAACAGTTAAGATACAGGATGGCGTCCTTAACCACTGCTTCATTGCCTTCGTCAATAAAAACATTCACAATGTTTTCGCTGAAAAAGAAAATCATAATGCCGGCGCCAATGGCAAATGCCATGGCAATAAGAGAGCATTTGGTTACGGCTTCGCGAATACGCTGAAACTGTTTTGCCCCATAGTTCTGCGCGCTGAAAGCCGCCATCGCAATACCAAAGGAAGCCATGGGCTGCAGGGCCAGCTGCTCTACCCGGATCGCTGCCGTAAAACCGGCAATGGTAGCCGGGCCAAACGAATTGGTGATGGACTGGATCAGCAAAATCCCCACACCAAGAATAGAAAACTGCCCGGCCATGGGAAGCCCTATCTTCAGATGTGCCAGGGCAAAATTTTTATCCCATTTCCAGTCATCCTTCTGCAATCGTAAGATGGGAAACTTCTTCCACATATAGAGGAGACAGAAAAATGCAGACAACCCCTGGGCCATAACCAGCGCGTAAGCTGAACCCGGCACGCCCATCCCGAACTGCAGAATAAACAGCAGCGCCAGCGCCACATTAATAATGGTTGCAATGATCAGGAAGGCCACGGGTGTCTTACTGTCGCCCAGAGCCCGCAGTACCGCGGAAAAAAAGTTGTAGGCCATCATGGCCCACAGTCCTTCCGCTACAATTAAAATATAACTGCGGGTATCTTCGTACAAAATGTCAGGCAGGTTCATTAAATGCAGCAGGGGATCAATCACCACAAACATCCCTACCGCCAGAAAGATGACCGCCGCCACACTCAGCATCATGCTCATGGCCACGCTGCGCCGCATTTTTTCAAGGTCGTCCGCCCCGAAAAACTGGCCTGTCAGAACCGTAAAACCATTGGACATACCCATGGTGATCATGACCAGCAGCATAAAGATAGGCGCTGCCGCGCCTACCGATGCCAGTGCGTTCACCCCGATGGTACGCCCGACGATGATTATATCCGATATGCTGTACATCTGCTGGAATACGTTGCCGATGATCAGCGGCGCCATAAACGTCAGCAGCAGTTTCAGGGAATTCCCTGTTGTCATGCTTCTTTCCATATTTATTACCTGTTGCTCATTGAAATTGCAGTTTCGTGATGGCCGCTCCTTCTGCTGAGCCTGCGATAAATCACTTCACTGCATCCGGCAGCATCTTCCGCTCTTTAAAATATACCGGCTGCAGTTCGCATTCTTTTGCCATTGCTGCTGCCACGTCCAGCCGTCGCCCGATGTGTTCCGTGTAATGTGCGTCGCTTCCCAATGTGCAGTAACGTCCCCCCAGTTCCCGGTAACGTTTGTAAAGGGGAACCAGTGCCTTCACCGCCTCCGGCAGATCCAGCCGCCGGGTATTGATTTCAATGGGTTTATTCTTTTCAATCAAAATACGGAACAGGCGATCCCATTCCTGCTGGTTTTTTTCCATGTGGAACTCCTGGTCCGCATAAGGCCAGTAACGGCAGATGTAATCAATATGACCAAAGGAATCAAAATTGTTATGGCATTCCGCGCAGAGTATGCTGTCCCGTAGAAAATCGTGCATAGTTTCTTCCTTGGACAGACCTTCGTATGTAGTTTCTTCGTACAGATCCAATCGGTTCATCATGTGGATGGAGCCGATGACATAATCGAAAGGATACTCTTCCGCCACCTTGTCTTCTTTTTCGGCCAGGTGAGGCTGCATGCCTACTTCAATGCCCAACAAAACGTTATCGCTTCGTAATGGCAGGTTCTTCTTAAAATACGCATCCCGGTCAAACAGGAACATTTCCGGATTGGTGGGGTATTCGTAATCCCAGTGCTCCGTCAGTATCATGCCGATGCCCAGTTCCGCTGCCCGATGCGCCGCCTGCTGCAGCGTCATCTTTGCGTCGCAGGAAAATTCACAGTGATTGTGTGTATCAAACATAGTTCTTTCCTTATTATTGTTTTTACTCTATGCTGTCGCTTAAAAAAACTACTGTAATTAACAGCTCTTATGAATCAAACATTAAACCGGAACTCTACTACGTCCCCGTCCTGCATTACGTAGTCCTTGCCTTCCAGGCGGACCAGCCCTTTTTCCCTGGCTGCAACTTTGCTGCCGCATTTTACCAGATCGTCATAAGAAACAATTTCCGCTTTGATAAAACCTTTTTCAAAATCTGTATGGATCTTTCCCGCTGCCTGGGGCGCCTTGGTCCCGATATTGATGGTCCAGGCACGGCTTTCAATCTCACCGGCAGTCAGATAAGTCTGCAGGCCCAGCAGCTTGAAACCGGCTTTGATCAGACGGTTCAGGCCGGCTTCTGTCAGCCCTTCCATTTCCAGATATTCCTTTGCTTCCGCTTCCGGCAGTTCCGCAATTTCCGCTTCCACCTTTGCAGAAATTACAACCACTTCCGCATGTTCCTGCGCCGCAAATTCCTGTACCGCTTTTACATGAGGATTGCCGCTGAAATCCGCCGCTTCGCTTTCTGCTACGTTGCAGACAAAAATGATGGGTTTACGGGTCAGGAGATGAAGGTCATACAGCATCGCCTCTTCATCTTCCGTAAATTCCATCCGGCGGGCAGGAACAATGTCTTCCAGCCCTTTGGCGATCCGTTCCAGCAGCGCCTGTTCCGTTGCTGCTTTTTTATCATGAGCTTTCAGCAGCTTTTCCACTTTTTTCATCCGGTTAGTTACGGTATCAATATCTGCCAGACACAGTTCCGTGTCAATGATTTCAATATCCCGCACCGGATCTACGGTCCCTTCCACATGCGTCACGTTTTCATCTTCAAAACAGCGCACCACTTCCGCAATGGCGTCCGTATTGCGGATATGACTCAGGAACTGGTTGCCAAGCCCTTCACCTTTGGAAGCGCCTTTTACCAGGCCGGCGATATCCACAAAGTGCATGATGGCCGGCGTAATTTTTTTAGAATTAAACATTTTGGCCAGTACATCCAGCCGTTCATCCGGAACCGCTACTACCCCTTCATTGGGTTCAATGGTGCAGAACGGATAATTCGCCGCTTCGGCTCCGGCCTTCGTAATTGCGTTAAACAACGTGCTTTTCCCTACGTTGGGAAGTCCAACGATACCTACGTCCAAATTTGTGCTCACGGTTTTTTCTCCTTTATCATTTCGCATTTCCCATGTTTGAGAAACTGTCTTCTATATAAAATAACTAAATAATTATATCACAAATACAAATGTAATAAAAGCAGGCGCCCTGTTGGAACGCCTGCCCAGCCTCTTAATTTTCTTCTTTTGGTAAAATCTCCCGCACAGCTTTTACAAACTTCACGCGGGGTATCATCACATGATGCCCGCACCCGCAGCAACGCAGACCGAAATCCATGCCGGTCCGGGTAATTTCCCAGTTATTTGAACCGCAGGGATGCGGTTTTTTCATCCGCACGATATCGCCCACGTTAAATTCAGCTTTTGCATCCATTTTATTTTGCCCTGCCGGTAGAAATATTGGTAACATTAAAGCCGGCTTCCCGGATTTCTTCGATGATACCCATACCGCTCTGAGACAGGTCGGCCGTAATTGTCATTTCTTTTTCTCCCGGTGTTTTGGTTCCGCTGGTTACGCAAGATAAAATATTGATGCCCTGATCGGCAAACATTTTTGCTACCTCAGCCAGAACGCCCGGTTTATCGGAAGCGTCGATGGTGATACGGGTCGCATGCTGGCCTAATCCGAAAATATCCACCAGCGCGCGGAACACATCGGTATCCGTTACGATGCCGCACAGATTATTTTCTTCATTCAGGACCGGCACAGAGTTGATCTGGTCCTGATACATCAGGGATGCCACATCAGCCAGATCCGCATTATTGTACACAGTCTTCACATTATGTGTCATCACATCTTTAACTTTAATGCGGCTTAACAGGTAAGATGCTTCGTAACGAGAAAGGGTACTGGCTTCCGAAGGCGAAGCCATACGCACATCTTTATCGGTGATGATACCTACAACCATACCGGCATCATTCACTACCGGTACGCGGCGGATATTATCGTCGCTCATCAGTCCCTGCAGTTCCAGCAGCGTCTGATTCTGATTAATGGTGACTACATTAACCGTCATAATATCTTTAACAAGCATGGCGAACTCCTCCCTTATTCTCTTGTTTTATTCATTATAGCACAACATTTTTATAATTACAGCACAATCTGTCCGGACAAGCATTGCTTTTCAAAATCAGCCGCCCAGATATGCTTTTTGTACCGCTTCGCTGGTCAGCAGTTCCTTGCCTGTACCTTCCAGCGTAATCTTTCCTGTTTCCAGTACATAGGCCTTGTCGGCAATGGACAACGCCATCCGTGCGTTCTGTTCTACCAGCAATACCGTAGTCCCGCTGTCATTAATTTCTTTGATAATATTAAAAATTTCCTGTACCAGCAAAGGCGCCAGACCCATAGACGGTTCATCCAGCAAAATCAGTTTGGGACGGCTCATCAATGCGCGACCCATAGCCAGCATTTGCTGCTCGCCGCCGGAAAGAGTTCCCGCAATCTGGTCTTTCCGTTCTAACAGACGGGGGAATTTTGTAAATACATCCGTCAGGTCTTTGTTGATTCCTTCCTTATCCTTTCGAAGATACGCGCCTAATTCCAGATTTTCCATAACGGTCATGTTAGCAAATACATGACGGCCTTCCGGCACCTGGCTCAGTCCCATGCCCACAATTTTATGAGCCGCTTTCCCCGTTATATCCTGATCTTCAAACAGGATCTTCCCGGTCTTCGGTTTCAGAAGACCCGAGATCGTATGCAGGGTGGTAGATTTTCCGGCGCCGTTGGAGCCGATCAGAGTAGTGATCGTGCCCTTGGCAACATTCATGCTGATGCCTTTAATTGCATGGATCGCGCCATAATATACGTTGATATCATCAACTGTCAGCATGTCCATCGTCTTACACCTCCCCGCCCAGGTAGGCTTTGATAACTTTTTTATTCCGTTTGATCTCTTCCGGCGTGCCGGTTGCGATACACATACCGTATTCCAGCACATACAGCCGCTCGCATACGCCCATGACCAGGCTCATATCATGCTCGATAAGCAAAATGGAAATTTTAAAATTATCACGCAGCCACTGGATCATTTCCATCAATTCCTTTGTTTCCTGCGGATTCATGCCGGCCGCCGGTTCATCCAACAGCAATAACTGCGGCTTGGTCGCCAGCGCCCGGGCAATTTCCAGTCGGCGCTGCGCGCCATACGGCAGATTTTTTGCCAGATCGTGTGCATGCTTGTCCAAATGGAACAACTCCAGCAACTTCATTCCTTCGTCTATTACATTTTTTTCTTCATCAAAATACCGCTGCACCCGGAAGATCGCATGGGGCAAACTGTAATTGATATGCATGTTATAGGCGATTTTAACATTATCCAGCACCGAAAGTTCCGAGAAAAGGCGAATGTTTTGGAACGTTCTCGCCATCCCCATCTGGGTAACCTGATAGGATTTCTTTCCGTTGATCAGCTTTCCGTCAAAATAGATATGGCCTTCTGTCGGCACATACACGCCGGTGATCATATTGAACGCAGTCGTCTTGCCCGCGCCGTTAGGACCGATCAGCCCTACCAGTTCGCCCCTGTCAATATGCATGTTGAAATTGGAAACGGCCCGTAATCCGCCAAAAACGATGGATACGTCCTGCAGATCCAGTAAATGTTTCGTCTCAGTCATCTTTTTTACCTCCCTTCAGGCTGTTGAAAACCTTTTCGGAAAGTTCCTTATTGCCAAACAGTCCCTGCGGACGATACAGCATCAGGATAATCATCGCCAAAGAGTAGATGATCATGCGCCATTCCGGGAAATCGGCCAGCGCAGCCGAGATGAAAGTCAGCAGGATCGCGCCGGTGATGGATCCGGTCAGGGAACCAAGGCCGCCTAACACGACCATGGTCAGAATATCAAAGGAACGCATGAAGGTGAAAGAGGCCGGATGGGCAATGAAGAAATAATGGGAGAACAATACACCGGCCGTGCCTGCAAAGGACGCGCCCAAAGTAAATGCCATTACCTTATATTTTGTTGTGTCGATTCCCATTGTATCCGCCGCAATTTCATTTTCACGAATTGCCAGGCAGGCCCGGCCATGGGCTGAATTCTTAAAGTTTTTGATAAAGAACAGGACGGCGATCATAAGCCAGAACGTAATAGTAAAATTGGTCATACGGGGAATTCCCATCAGACCGGACGCACCGCCGATGTATTCAATATTGAGAATGCAGATTCGAATGATTTCGCCCAACCCTAATGTTGCGATTGCCAGATAGTCCCCATCCAGACGCAGCGTAGGCAGGCCAATCAGAAAACCCAGAATACCTGCGGCAATCGTACCCGCTACAATCGCCAGCGGGAAAGAAAAACCAAGTTTTACCGTCATCACTGCGCCAACATAGGCGCCCACTGCAAGAAACCCGGCATGCCCGATGGAAAACTGCCCGGTAAATCCGTTGATCATATTCAGGCTGGAAGCCAGAATAATATTAATACCGATCAGCACCAGGTTCAGTTCCCAGAACGGCCCGATGACTTCCGCAACCATCAGTCCCTGTAAAACAGCAAATATTACGACGGCGGCGGCCAATGCTTTTAAGTCAAATTTACGTACTTTATTCATTGTCGTCACCTCTTAAACCTTTTCACGTATATTCTTGCCCATCAGGCCCTGGGGCTTGAACAGCAGAATAATGATCAAAATTGCAAACGCCGCGGCATCGCGGAACGTGGAAGAAATAAAACCGCTGACCAGCGCTTCCACTACACCCAGAATGATACCGCCCAACATTGCCCCCGGAATTACGCCGATGCCGCCCAACACAGCAGCAACGAATGCTTTGATACCGGGAACCATACCCATCAGCGGATCAATGGAGTTGTAATATATGCCAACCAGTACCCCGCCGGCCGCTGCCAGAGCAGAGCCTAACGCAAAGGTCATGGAAATCGTCGAGTCAATGTCAATGCCCATCAGACGGGCTGCATCCGCGTCAAAGGAAACCGCACGCATGGCCTTTCCGGCTTTTGTCTGATTGACTATATAAGTAAGCGCGACCATCAGCACTAAAGCGCTTACCAGAATAACAATCTGCTGGCTGTTCACGACCCAGGAGCCGACATGATACACCGTAGCTGTAAATACCGCAGGAAACGTACGGGGCTGCGGGGACGCAAATAAAATCATCACATTTTCCAAAAAGAAGGATACGCCGATCGCCGTGATCAGGATTGCGATACGGGGCGCAGTCCGCATGGGACGGTACGCGATCCGTTCAATGATGATCCCGGCCAACGCAGCCCCTATCATGGATATGATCAGCGCGGGCAGAAAGGAAAGTTTCAGCATGGATGTGCATACAAAACCGATATATGCACCCAGCATATAAATATCGCCGTGGGCAAAGTTAATTAATTTTAAAATACCATAGATCATCGTATAGCCCAGGGCGATCAACGCATAAATACTGCCCAGTGAGATGCCGTTGATCAGCTGTTGGACGAATTGATGTAAAAAGCCGGATTCCATAATAACGCTCCTCCGAATGTGAAAGCAAAATAAGGGCTGTGGCGACTGGCACCACAGCCTTATTTGCTTATGGATTACTGATTTACCTGTTTATGAATTGCTCTGTGGAATCAGCCGCCAATCTTTTTGTTCAGCGTCATCTTGCCATCTTTCAATTCAATAATTAAAGCAGTGGTAATCGGATTATGTTTTTCATCATAAGAGAACTTGCCGTTAGCAACCTGCAGGTCTTTTGTTTTGGCAATCGCTTCCGCCAGTTTTGCGCCGTCGGTGGTCTTTGCGGTCTTAACTGCATTGAATAATACTAAGGCTGCATTATATCCCTGCATTGCGAACACGTCAGGAACCTTGTTGAATTTAGCCTGATATGCTTTTACGAATTTCTGCACGCCGGGATCCTTGTCTTCTGCAGTATATGCGTTGGTAAAGTAGCCTTTGTTGCAGGCTTCTTTGCCGGCAACTTCAACCAGTTTGGGAGAATCCCAACCGTCGGAACCCATCAGCGGGCAGTCCAGGCCGATTTCACGGGCCTGTTTGATAATCTTGGAAACTTCTTCATAGTAACCGGGGATATAAATTGCTTCCGGATTGGTTGCTTTGATCTTGGTCAGGGAAGCCTTAAAGTCAACGTCTTTGGACAGGAAAGCTTCGTCTGTGGTAATCTGTCCGCCAGCTGCAGTAAATACTTTGGTAAATACTTCTGCCAGGCCTTTGGAGTAATCGCTGGAAGAATCATGCAGGATGGCAACCTTCTTTACTTTCAGGTCTTTGGCCGCAAACTGTGCCATGATGTCGCCCTGATAGGGATCAATAAAGCAGGCACGGAACACAAAATCTTTGGTCTTTCCGTCTTTGGTCAGGGTAATGCCGGGTGCCGTTGCGCAGGGCGCAATCAGGGGTACCTTATTGGCGGTCAGGACCGGTTCTTCGGCAGCTACACAACCGCTGGTAGCAGGACCTACAACAGCAACCACTTTATTCTGGGTTACCAGTTTGGTGGCCGCATTACCGGATTCTGAAGGCTCCGACTTATTATCCGCCGTCACAACTTTAATCTGCTTGCCGTCAATGCCGCCGGCTTTGTTCGCTTCTTCTACTGCCAGTTCAAAACCGGAAAGCATGCTCTTGCCATAATTCGCAACATTACCGGTCAGTTCGGCATTAACACCTACAACGATTTCCTTGCCCGCATCCGCGGCTTTTTTCTCTCCGCCGCCACCGCCGCAGCCTGCCGTTAAGCCGGCGACCAACATAGCTGCCAATGCAATACGGGACGCTTTTTTCCAGAATTTCATAATTCCTTCACCTTTCCTTCCTTAACAATGTAAAGATTTTCCCCTCATCCATATGTGCAAATAAAACTTTCAAAAAATAAAAGGATATCTTTGTTTCCATATTATAAGTATTATTTCACATTTTTGTCAATAATTTCCCGACAAAAATATGCAGTTCTTTAGTATCTACATAAAAACAGTAACATTTATGTCACTTTCATTTTTTTAGTCCACTGACTATTTGCTAATGTCCATTGGAAAAATATATTCATCCAAACAGTTTTGCCAGCAGGACTGCAACAAATAAAGCCGGAATCTGATTTGCAAGACGGATTGGCAGCAGCTTTGCCTGCACAATGCCTATCGCCATAATCAGAATGCCGCCCGTAGCGCTTACTTCCCGGATCACATCAGGGGTAAGCAGGTCTTGCATCCAGGATGCCAGCAGCGTGATCGCACCCTGATATAATCCCACCGGTACGGCGGAAAGCGCTACTCCGGCCCCCATGTTCGCGCCAAATATAATAGAAAGAATACAGTCCAGCATGGCTTTGGCAAAAAGTATCTGATGATTCCCGGTCAGGCCGTCTTCAATGCTTCCAACAATCGACATGGCGCCGATACAGAAAATCAGGCTGGCGGAGATAAACGCTTTTCCAAATGTACCTGATGACTGTTGACTTTCTCCCAGCAGTTTCTTTTCCACCCAGGAACCAAACCGATTCAGCTTCCCATCAAGATCCAGCATCTCCCCGATCACACTGCCGATTACGACACTTGCAATAACCAGTATGACGTTCTGGCTTTTCTGCGCCATTTCCAGACCGATTAAAAAAATGCACAAAGCCACGCCGTACATAATGGTTTCCTGCCATTTTTCCGGAAACCCCTTTTTTAAAATAAGGCCAACTGCACAGCCGACTATAATTGCCGCACAGTTGACCATTGTTCCTATTCCTGTCATAAAGCACCTATTAATTTCTCAAAAATAATTTCAGTAATTATAAATAAAAAATTAAAATCTCTTATACAGTAAACTTTGTTTTCAGCCAGGGCGCTTCCATTTCGTCGCTTTCCCGTTTCCCCTGCAGCAATTCGCAGATTCGGTCCAGATCCTCTATGGAATAATAATCTATTTCAATCTTTCCTACGCTATCATTTTTATTTACGATACGAACCTTAGTGCCCAGCGCTTCAATCAGATTCTCCTCAAACTGCCTGTAATGAACATCCGTCTCTGCAGAAACCTTTTTCTTCTTTTTGTTCGCATCGCTTCCGGCAGGCTTTCCGTTTTTATCCAGAACAATGACTTTTTCGTCCAGGACGCGGAGTTCTTTTCCCTCTTTTATGGTTTTGATCACTTCTTCTACAGTACGGGCGCTCCATCCATGTTCCACCAGGGCTTTCCCGATTTGAAGCTGCTGATTTCGATCGGCCAGCGCCAGAAGCGGGCGAATCTGCCCGGCAGTTACCGTCCCATCCTCAACAAATGCCTGTAGTTCCGAAGGCAAGTTCAACATGCGCAGTAAATTTGCCACTGCCGCACGGCTTCTTCCAAGGCGTTCCGCCGCCTGCGCCTGCGTATAATTGCACTGCTTCATCAGTTCCTGGATGGCTTTAGCTTCTTCCAGAGGATTCAGGTCATGTCGCTGGATGTTTTCCACCAGCGAAAGTTCCCGCATCTGTTTTTCATCGTAATCCCGAATCAGGACCGGAACCGTTTCCAGTTTTGCCAGCTTTGCGGCCCGCAGTCTCCGTTCCCCTGCCACCAATTCATAATTCATTCCCTTTTTTCGAACGATCAGCGGCTGGATGATACCGTGTTTTTTAATGGAATCGCATAACTCTTTTAATTTTTCTTTATCAAACGTTTTTCTGGGCTGCCATGGATTCGGTTTGATGCTTCCGACCGGAACCTCAATGGCGCCTGCATTATCCTGTGGCAGTACTTCTTCGTACTGGGATTCGCTGGAAGAAAGAAGAGACCCCAGTCCCCTTCCCAGACCGCTGTGTTTACTCATCGCCAATTACCTCCCGGGCTAATTCTGTATATACCTGGGCTCCTTTGCTCTTTGGATCGTAAACAATGACCGGTTCGCCATGACTGGGCGCTTCGCTCAGCTTTACGTTACGCGGGATAATCGTATTGTACATCTTTGCAGAAAAATATTTCTTTACTTCGCTGACCACATCCGAAGCAAGGTTTGTCCTTGGATCAAACATAGTCATGACCACGCCTTCCAGCTTTAACGCCGGATTCAGGTTCCGTTGTACCAGCTGAATAGTATTCATCAGCATGGTAACGCCTTCCAGCGCATAAAATTCGCACTGGATAGGAATCATTACCGAACTGGCGGCCGTCAGGGCGTTCAACGTTAGCAGCCCCAAAGAGGGAGGACAGTCGATCAGCACGTAATCGTAATCATATTTTACGCGTTCCAGCGCGTTTTTCAGCCGGGTTTCCCGACTCATCATGTTTACCAGCTCAATTTCCGCTCCTGCAAGGGAAATCGTTGCCGGCAAAAGGGAAAGATTCTCATAAGCGGTGGGAACGATCACATCTTTTGCCGCTACGTCATTAACCAGAATATCATAGATGCTTTGTTTGATATCCCGTTTATCCAGACCCAGCCCACTGGTCGTATTGCCCTGCGGATCCGAATCTACCAGCAACACCTTTCGCCCTTCCGCCGCCAGACAGGCCGCCAGATTCACAGCAGTTGTCGTCTTTCCGACACCACCTTTTTGATTGGCTAAAGCAATAACCTTTACCACAACATTTCCCTCCATCAATAAAACTTATGCACAGCTTACGCTGTTCGTTTCACGTGAAACGGATTAACTTATACACATTATGCACAAAGTTATCCACAGGTTAATCTTTAAAAAAGCTTCATTATCTTTGAATCTTTGCGTTTCTTTACATTTTTTATGCGCAAAGTCACCACGACATCATCCCCGTCCATATCCTGTTCCATGCTGGAAGGAATACCTGATCTTTTTACGGTCTCCATGACTTCCCTGATGCTGTTCAGGTAGATCCTTACATCATTTACAATGATGACGCGAGGCTTTTTCTTATTTTCCTTACCTTCTTCTTTCAAGTATTTTTCAACCAGCGCTTCTGTCTGTTTGACATTCAAATGGTCTTTCAATACTTTTTTCAGGATCGTTTTCTGCGCTTCTTCTGTTTCCAGTTTCAGCAATACCCGGGCATGCCGCTCAGTCAGTTCGCTTTCGTGAAGAACCTCGCGGACGGAAGCAGGAAGTTTCAGCAACCGGAGTTTATTAGCAATGGTAGACTGTTTTTTCCCCACCCGTATCGCCATGGCCTCCTGCGTAAGATGAAACGTATTGACCAGTGTTTCATATCCTTCTGCTTCTTCCAGGTAATGAAGATCTTTACGCTGCAGATTTTCAATCATGGCAATCTCCGCAATCTGCTGCGTCGTGTATTCACTTACAATTACGGGAACGGTTCCCAGTCCTGCCATGATGGAAGCCCGCAGACGGCGCTCCCCTGCAATCAGGATATAATTCCCGCCTTCTCCCGGCGCAACCAGCAACGGTTGTAACACGCCGTACTGCCGTATGGAATCAGCCAGTTCCGATAAAGCTTCCGACTCAAACTCCTTGCGCGGCTGATAAGGGTTTGGCACAATCCTTGAGAGAGGAACCTGAAGGACCTGGACATCTGTATTTTTTTGTGAACTTCCTGTTTTTAATGCCTCAACATTCAATTCGTTGAAACCATCTTGCACGCGTTTTCCCTGCTTTCTTAAAAGGAATCTCTGATTAAAATTTTTTGTATAAAAGTTAATCAGTGTCTCCTAAAGGATCTTTATATATATTGTTATTTTATCACAAAATCACAATACATGCAGTAAAATTCATTCTTATTCATCACAGCGGATTTTTTCCGGGCACACCGGCTTTTCGCGGATATTCAAAAGGCGTTTCTTTTATTTTCTGAATAAAAATAATCGCTCTCCTGTCGTCCAGTCCAGGCAGTTCCACTTCTTTTACAGATGTCATTCTGCCGCCCAGAATACAAATCGCCTTTGCCGCTTCTTCCATTTCTTCTTTATATTTGCTTCCTTTTAACGCCACAAAGCAACCGCCTTTTTTTACCAGCGGCAGACAAAACTCCGCCAGCACTGAAAGACGGGCTACCGCCCGGCTCACAACAACATCATACCGCCCGCGTAATTTTTTATCCCGTCCGGCATCCTCAGCCCTTTTATGCTCAAACTTTACTCCGGATAACTGCAAACATTCAGAAGCTTCCTGTAAAAATTTTAATCGCTTGGCTAATGAATCCAGCAATACCAATTCAATGGAAGGATCGTAAATCTTCAGCGGAATTCCGGGAAACCCTGCGCCGGTTCCAACATCAATCAACGTCTTCCCTTGCATCAGCGCATGATCATAACAAAGCAGGGAATCAATAAAATGTTTCACCGCAACATCTTCCGGCGAAATCAGCGCCGTAAGATTCATAACTTTATTTTTTTCCGTAAGCAGATCAAAATATTTTCCGAACTGTCGCAACTGTATTTCAGAAAGAACGATGCCGGCAGTTTTACATCTTTCTTCAAGAATTTCCATACACTGCCGCGCATCAACCGACAGTTCTTTCATTTTCTTTATCTCTGCGCTGTCTATATGATCAGTTGTTTCCATTTTCAATCTCCTGTCGGCGACGCACTTCCAAAGCAATCATCAACACGCCTATATCGGCAGGTGATACTCCGGATATGCGGGATGCCTGTCCAAGTGAATCCGGGCGGACCTTATCTAGCTTTTCCGCCGCTTCGTTTGATAATTCTTTCAGTGCGAAATAATCCATTTCAAGAGGAATCTTTTTATTCTCCAACCGCAGCGCTTTTTCTACAGCCTGCTTTTGCTTCATTATATATCCTTCATATTTGCACTGTATCTCTGCCTGTTCTTTTACCACGTCAGAAATTTCCGGCGCGCCGAAAAATTTATGCAACTTATCATAAGACATCTCGCTGCGTTTCAACAGAGTAGCCAGATTTTCTCCCTTTTTCAGCGGTACGCTGCCGACGGAGATCAGTTTGGCATTCGTTTCTTCCGTAGGCGACACCATGGTCTTTTCCAGATAATACATGACCCTTTCTATTTCAGATCGTTTTTTCGTAAACTGTTCCCAGCGTTCATCTGTAACCAGCCCAATTTCACGACCCTTTTCCGTCAGTCGCAGATCGCCGTTGTCCTGTCTCAGCAAAAGACGGTATTCAGCCCGGGATGTCATCATCCGATAGGGTTCATTTGTTCCTTTGGTCACCAGGTCGTCAATCAGTACGCCAATGTAAGCCTCATTCCGCCCCAGCACAAGAGGTTCTTTATGCTGCAGCCTGCGCACAGCGTTAATCCCTGCTATCAATCCCTGTCCTGCTGCTTCTTCATAGCCGCTGGTACCGTTGGACTGACCGGCAGAAAATAATCCTTTTATCCTTTTATGTTCCAAAGAAGATTTCAGCTGTAACGGATCAAGACAGTCGTAATCAATGGCGTATCCTGGCCGCATCATTTTAACATGTTCCAGACCCGGTATAGTCTGCATAAACTGTACCTGCACATCCGCCGGCAGCGCGGAGGACATACCCTGCACATACATTTCATTGGTATTCAGTCCTTCCGGTTCAATGAACAGCTGATGCCGTTCCTTGTCTTTGAACCGGATGATCTTTGATTCTATGGACGGACAATAGCGGGGTCCCACTCCTTCCACCAGTCCGTTGAACATACCGGAACGCACCAGATTGTCTTTAATAATCTGGTGTGTCACCGGAGACGTATAGGTCAGCCAGCAGGGAACCTGCTCCCGCCGTGTAATGTTGCTTATATAGGAAAAGTTTCGCAGTTCCCTGTCCCCTTCCTGTATCTGCATTTTCGAAAAATCAAGACTTCTCCTGTCTACCCGGGCCGGCGTCCCGGTTTTAAACCGCTTTAATTCAACGCCTGCCTCTATCAGAGATTCTGATAACTTATTAGCACTGCGCAGCCCGTTAGGTCCGGATTCATAATTTACGCTGCCAAATACAATCTTGCTGCGCAGATAGGTTCCAGTACATAAAATTACGCTGTTTGTCTCAAAAATTTCCCCTGTTTCCGCTTCTACCCCAACCACTTCATCGTTGCGAATCAGCAACTTATCGATCATCAGCTGCTTAACATCCAAATTTTCCTGGTTTTCTACCACTTTTTTCATAATTACATGATAAAAAGGTTTATCTGCCTGGGCCCGGAGTGAATGGACGGCATACCCTTTTCCTGTATTCAGCATACGCATCTGAATACAGGCTTCGTCCGCGCTGATTCCCATCTGACCGCCCAGCGCGTCAATCTCTCCCACCAGCTGTCCTTTTGCGCTTCCGCCCACGGACGGATTGCAGGGCATCAACGCAATATTATCCAGAGAAAGTGTCGCCAGCAGTGTTTTACATCCAAGTCTTGCCGCTGCCAAACCGGCTTCTACTCCGGCATGTCCTGCACCGATGACAATAACATCATACGTATCAACAATTACACTCATCTTTTCTCACTTTCCAACACAGAATCGGGCAAAAATTTCATTGATAATTTCATCCCGCACTGTTTCCCCTGTAATTTCCCCCATTAATGTAAGGGCTCTGTCTACATCAATGGTAAGACAATCATACGGAAGACGGTTTTCCGCCGCATCCACAGCATCGTTTAAACTTTCCTGCGCCTGACGCAAAAGACTGATCTGCCGCTCATTTTGAATATAAATTTCTTCATCAGACTGCCGGTTGCTGCCGTAAACATATTCCTGCAGCCAGTTTTCCAGCAGATCGATTCCTTCTTTTGTTTTGGCAGAAATCTCAATAATATTTTCCCGGGGGATATGTTCTGCTATTTTATCTGTAATTTTACTCTCTGCAATATCTGTTTTATTTACAACATAAACGGCATTCTTTCCTTTTACTGCATCTAAAATCGACTGGTCGTCCAGAGTCAGCGGAGTAGATCCGTCAAGCACAACGATAATTAATTCTGCTTTATCCAGAAAAGCGCGGCTGCGTTCCACCCCAAGTTTTTCTACAAAGTCTTCCGTATCATGGATACCGGCTGTATCTGCCAGAAGAACCGGAATCCCACCTATCACAAGCTGTTCTTCAATCACATCCCGTGTTGTTCCTTCAAATTCGGAAACCAGTGCCCGTTCTTCTTTCAGCAGTGTATTTAACAAACTTGATTTTCCAACATTAGGTCGGCCGATGATGGCAGTACGCAATCCTTCCTTTAATATTTTTCCTGTATGAGCGCCTTTTAAAAGATTTTCCGTTTCTTTCTCTGCTTTACGGATCGCTTCCGTTACCTCATTATACGTGACATCCTCTATGTCTTCTTCCGGATAATCAATGACCGCTTCCAGATGAACGATAACATCTTTTAATTCTTTTCGTATTCCTTTTAATTTTCCAGACAGGAACCCTTCCTGCTGTTGCACTGCTATTTTCAACGCCGCAGAACTTTTTGAATTGATAATATCCATGACTGCTTCCGCCTGGATCAGGTCAATCCTTCCATTTAAGAATGCCCTTTTGGTAAATTCTCCCGGTTCTGCCGGTCTTGCGCCACAGGTATAGGTAAGTCTCAGAATATGACGTAAACTCTGCATCCCTCCGTGACATTGTATCTCAACAACATCCTCCGCCGTATAAGACCGGGGAGCTTTCATATAAACTGTCAAAACTTCATCTATATCTGTTCCATTTTTATCTTTAATGAACCCATATACCATTGTATGGGAAGGATAAGCTTCCAGTTTTTTTCCGGAAGCTGCAAAAAATATAGTATTTGTTATCTTCAGCGAATCAGGCCCGCTGATCCTTATGATTCCCACAGCCGCATTTCCCGGCGCTGTAGTTACCGCGCTGATTGTATCTTCCTGTATCATAAGTTCACCTTATATAACAAAATAAACCCGGGCAGAAAATCTACACCGGGTTTTTCCTTTTTACTCATTTTTTAAGTTCAATAACAACTTTACGATACGGTTCGCTGCCTTCGCTTAACGTCGTAATTTTGTTATCATTCTGTAACGCGGTGTGGATTATTTTCCTTTCATGAGGGTTCATGGGTTCCAACACAATGCGTTCTCCGCTTTTCTTTACTTTATCGGCCAGACGTTTTGCCAGACGGGTCAGGGTTTCCGCTCTGCGTTCCCGGTAATTTTCCACATCAATTACGATATGCACCCTGTTTTCCGTATTTTTATTGGCAACCAGATTTGTCAGATATTGCAGAGAGTCCAATGTCTGTCCATGTTTACCGATCAGGATCCCCATGTCGTCGCCGTGAAGTTTCAAGATAACGCACCCGTCTTTTTTATTGATAAACTTTTCCATCACGACTTCAATTTTCATGGCTTTAAAAATTTTAGCCAGAAATTCTTTTGCTTCTTCAATAACGGCATTATCTACAACAAATTCTTTTGTAACCTCGCTTGCAACGCGTTTACTCCGACGTTCTAAAAGCGTATTTTTTACAGCGTCCGTAACAGCGTTTGCTGTTTCAACTTTTTCATTTACTGCATTTTTTACTCTGTCTCCGCTGTCCTTTACGGAATCAACTGCGTCATTCCATTTTTCTTTAACTTTGCTATTGAAAAGTTTCTGTTTTTCATCTAATTCGTCTGCTTTTTCCCCTACTCTGTGTAAAACAGACCCTGCTGTATCAACAGTCTTTTCACCAAATGAAATAATTTTATCTTTTACCGTTTCTTCCGTTTTTTCTGCTTCAACAGAAATCTTTTCTACTTTCGGAGTAACTAAAATCTTAGCTTCTTTTTTACCAAAACCCAAAAAACCTTTTTTCGGTTCTACCAAAACCGTATAATCAACTTCTTCTTTTTTCAGATTTAATTCTTTTAATGCTGCTTCCAATGCTTCTTCAACTGTTTTTCCTACAGATTCAACGTTCATTTTTTACTCCTTATCAATCATAAAACCACGGCAAATTTATTTGCTGTCCATCTGTCTGTTAAGATATGCCTGCTGCCCAATCTGCATGATATTCATAACAATCCAGTAAATAACCAGCCCGGCAGGGAAACTCAGACTGATATAACCGATAAATAAAGGCATAAAATATGTCATCATCTGTCCCTGCATCATACCCATCAGTCCGTCCTGCTGTTTATCGCCGGGATTCTTTTTAGGCATGGTCTGTTTTGTCTGGATATAAGTCGTAACTGCGGATAAAACCGGTAAAATGTACAAAGGATCCGGATTTGCTATATTTTCCATCCACAGAAAATTAGCCGGTCCTTCATAATGGAAATCCCGAATCGCGTAATAAATACCGAACAGGATTGGCATCTGAATAAGTAAAGGCAGGCATCCTGCCAGCGGATTTACGTGATTTTCCTGATATAATTTGGCAAGTTCCTGATTCAGGCGTACTTTATCAAATTTGTATTTCTCCTGAATCTCTTTCATTTTTGGCTGGATTGCCATCATAGCCCTGGTCGATTCAATCTGTTTCTTTGTCAATGGGAAAAGAATAATTTTGATGATCACTGTCATCAATACGATAGCCAGACCATAGTTAGGCATGCCCATACCACCTAAAAAATGATACAGAGTCTGCACAATCTGACCGATAAAATTCGATATAAAGTCCAATTTTTCACTCCTTCAATGATAAAAGCACTACTTAACAGGATCATATCCCCCGTCATGCCAGGGATGGCAGCGGCAGATCCGTTTGACTGCCAGCCAGCTTCCTTTTATAATACCTTTTTTCTCAATAGCTTCAATCGCATATTGGGAACAGGTCGGATAATACCGGCAATTATTTCCTAACAACGGGGATATGCATAATTGATAAAAACGAATCAGGGAAATCATTAAAATCTTTAAAAATTTGACGACTCCATTTTTCATTTTCATTCCTGCCGCAGCAAAGCTGCTCTTTTCGCCAGTCTTAAAAATACTCTTTCATACGTTTTGTAATCTGCCTGTGCCAGTCGCTTACGGGCTACCCAAATCACTTTGAAATTATCTTTTAAATCTGCTTTGTGCATACGAAAGACTTCGCGCATCATTCTCTTTATGTGATTGCGAATAACGGCGTTACCTACTTTCTTCCCCACAGCGAAACCTATTTTTATTTTTTCATTTTCACCGGGCAATACATAGAAAACAGATAAACCGTCCACTACAGAATGTCCTTTTTCATACACATTCTGAAACTCTCTCTTTGCTTTGATCTTATTGGATTTGGGAAAAGTAAATTCTTTCATTGCGTCAATACTCCTGTCTACATGGAAAAAATAGGCCACTTTCGCGGCCTATTTATTCTAAAGTTATGCAGACAATTTCTTTCTGCCTTTTAAGCGTCTTCTTTTCAGAACCTGGCGGCCACCCAGTGTAGCCATTCTTTTGCGGAACCCGTGCGTTCTTTTTCTTCTCAGATTGTTGGGCTGGAATGTACGTTTCACAGTGCTTACCTCCTTCATTCCATGTTCTTATCAATCTCTATATAAATGATTTCAATTGATAGCTGACAGAATTATACTAAAAAGCCTTCGCAGTGTCAAGGATTTAACAATATTTCACATTTAAATCCTGTGGATAACTTTCATTTTTAACCCATTTATGGTAAAATTAGGAGTAATATTTTCAGAAAGGAAATGCCTCATGGAAACATATGATTTACCTGAGATATGGAATAAGCTGACGGAAAAGCTGAGTCATTCCACAAGTGAAACAAACATGAATATGTACATCCGTCAGATCACTCCGGTGAAGATGGAAAATAATATTGTGCATCTTACAGTCCCCAGTTCAACGCTGCGGACATCGATAAACCAACAATATCTTCCTATTATAATAGCTCTTTTAAATGAAATTACCAATAATGAAAACCTGTCAGTTAAAATCGATGTGGAAAATCATAATATATTGAACGTTGTAAAGGAAAATTATGAGACAAAACCGTTATTCCGCGTCGAAGACAAGAACAGGGAATATATTTTTGAAAGCAATATAAATAAAAAACAGCGTTTTGAAACATTTGTAATAGGAAATTCCAATCGTTTTGCAACAGCCGCCGCACAGGCCGTAGCAAAAAATCCGGGAAACATTTACAATCCCCTTTTCATTTACGGAAATTCGGGTCTGGGAAAAACCCATCTTATGCACGCCATCGGGAATGCGATATTAGAATCAGATCCCGACGCAAAAGTAAAATACGTAACCAGTGAAACTTTTACCAACGAGATTATCAATGCAATCCAAAACCATACGGTAAAAGATTTCCAGGAAAAGTACCGTACCATTGACTGTCTGATTATCGATGACATACAATTCCTGGAAAATAAGGAAAGAACGCAGGAAGAATTTTTCCATACATTTAACGCCCTGAAAGAATCAAACAAACAAATCGTAATCTCCAGTGACCGCCATCCACAGAACATGGATAAACTGGAAGAACGGTTACGTTCCCGTTTTGTGAATGGGCTGACTGTAGATATACAACCGCCCGATCTTGAAACGCGGATTGCGATTTTACGCAAAAAAGCAGAATTGGAACATATCGATATGCCCAATGATGTGATTCAGTCTGTGGCTACCAGTATTGATAACAATATCCGTATGATTGAAGGCGCATTCAACCGGATCGTAGCCTATGCGGACCTGATGCATCTACCCATTGATATGAAGATGACCGCTACAGTGCTGGAATCTTTCGGATCGCATACAAGACAGAATATTACTATTGAAAATATTATCAAATATATCTGTACAGTTTACGGTCTGCAGGAAGATGACATCCTCGGTAAAAAAAGACCTAAAAATATAGCCTTGGCCAGACAGATAGCCATGTATCTCTGCAGGAAGATGACGGATGCCTCCCTTCCCAAAATCGGGTCATCTTTCGGCGGCAGGGATCACACGACAGTAATCCATGCCTGTGAAAAGATAGACAAAATGAAAAATGAAGACAAAGGTTTTGAAGCGCAGTTACAGCAGTTCGAGGAAAAAATCCGTTCCCTTTGATCTGTTCCTGTTAATAAATTGTGTATAAACTGTTATAAAAATGTGAGGATATGTCAATAACTTTTTTGATTGTAGATACTGTGAATAAATAATAACGCACTAAATACAGTTTATACACAAAAAAATCTAAGGAAATATGAATACCTGAAGTACTTTTCCACAGATTCCACAGCTCTTACTATTACGATTATAATTATTAAAATATTAATTAAAAAAAATAAAAAAGAAAGGAATGTTAGCAAATGAAATTTACATGTGAAACAGCAGAATTAAATAAAGCCGTTCAATCAGTTATGCCGGCCATCGCATCCAAACCAAGCACCCCTATATTCGGTGGAATGCATATTATAGCAGACGGGGAAAAACTCAGACTGGAAGGAATGGATATTAATCTGTCCATGAGCAATGAAATTAAAGCCGTGGTTGAAGAACCCGGTGAAATTGTAATCAACGCATCCCGTTTAAACGATCTGGCCCGTAATTTTAATGGAGAGACCGTAAAAGTTACAAAATATGAAAATGATAATAACGTAAGGCTGCAATCGGGAAAAGCAGATTATAAAATTTTACTGATGAATGTAAATGAATATCCTAAATATCCATCCATTGAAGCAACGCAGTCTTTCACGCTGGAAGAAGAAAAAATTAAAGAACTGATAAAGAAAACCTCGTTTGCCTGCTCAACGGATAATGCGCGTCCCTTATTTACAGGCGTATTATGTGAAATAAAAGATAATAAAATCACATTCGTAGGTACCAATACGCATCGCCTTGCAATCCGTACGCTGGACATAGATAACGCGCCTGAAATGAGCGTAATTATTCCTTCTGTCGTGTTGAAGGAAATTAATAAAAATCTGAATGGTAAACTTCCGCAGGAAGTAACGTTTTTCATGGTAAATAACCAGCTGATGGTTA
>Ga0247611_10002337_pt1 | contig 30842 bp, 25 predicted proteins | sample 177DNAGHGhighgp2_FD_192422 | JGI IMG/M metagenome (GOLD analysis project Ga0247611, IMG submission 192422) | Sheep rumen microbial communities from Palmerston North, Manawatu-Wanganui, New Zealand - 1770 DNA GHGhigh gp2 | ecosystem: Host-associated > Mammals > Digestive system > Stomach > Rumen... | reverse complement strand
ATATTATGATTGTGATTATGATTAATGAATTTATAATTATTTTTATATCTATATTATGATTATAATTATGATTAATGAATTTATAATTATATCTATATTATGATTATAATTATGATTAATGAATTTATGATTATATTATAATATTTTAAATTATACCATGATTTTATTTTATGTTTTAAATAATAAATTATTTTTTTATTATATAAATAATTAGTTTATGAATCCAAATTTAGCCATTAATCTTGATGATGATTTTGTCATGGTTCCTTCTAAATCTAAGAAACCATATAAACCAAAACATCAAACTAAAAAAGTTGAAAAAAAAGATGATAGAACACCCTTCATTTTATCTGAAATTGTAAAATTATTACATGATGAAGATATATCAATTTCAACAAAATTTGAAATATTAAATGATATTATCGTTTTGCCTTATTTCATTAAAGCAAGATATGGACATATAACAGGATGGAGAAAACGTGAAATGATTGTTGAATTAGAACAAAAAATGATTGAAAGACGTAAAAAACAAAATCCAAATTTAACAGATGAAGAAATTATAAAACGTGAAAAAAATATAGTTAAATCAAATTTAAATCCACATGAAAGAGATGTTTTAAAAGCACGATTACGTGATGTTTTAGTTAAATCTGAAAAAATTAAAGTTGAAGATAAATATATAACTGAAATTTATGAAAATAATTTAATTAGTAATGAAATTAAACGTTTATTTGATTTTAAAGGAACTGATAAAAAACAAGTAAATCCTGAAATTTCAAAATTTGAAATGCCTGTTTATAGTCCATGGATTGAAATTGAAGAATCTGGAAAAATGGTAATTCAAAAACATCAAAGACGAGGAATTGATATATATTCACCAAAAAAGATGAAAGAAGTTGCTTCTAAAGTTCCTATTTTAGTTAATCATGATGATGGATTACACAAATATAGATGTTATAGTAATAAATATTTTAATTTATTGAATAGTAAAATTAATTTATCGACACTTGATTCAACATGGAATATTGACTTTTGGTTATCAATTTTAACAGCATTACCTGAAATTTCAGTTTATAATGTTGAAATGTTAAATTTAATGTTTGCTTTATATATTGAATTAATTAGAAGTTATAGCACAGCATTAAGAACAAGAGAAAGAAGAGAATTAAATATTTATAATGATATTATTAATTATTCAAACACAATATTTAGATATATGAGTGATAATAATTTATTTGAAATGAATTATTGCCATTATGCTGAATGGCCTATTGATGTTAGAGTTGCTATGGATGCTATAACAGAAGGTGAATTAAAATTCTATTTTGGAGCAAATGAATTTCATAAAATTATGGTTCATGGTTTGAGTTATGATTCACCAGAAGAAATTATAAATTATATAATTAAATTAGTATATAATGCTGATGTTGCTGAAGGTGAATATTTTGAATTAAAAAATGAAAAATGTATAAATGATAAAATTATTAAATTAATTTATAATGCTTTAAGATTACCAAGAGAAGTTGATATTAAATTAAATAGTATAAATTTAATAGGTCATGATAATCAAGTTTATCAAAAATATTATAATAAAATTGGAATTATGTCAGAAATATTTAAATATATAATTGGATTATCAAGAAGATTTGAAAAACCATTTAATAAAATAAATAGATTTGGTATGTTGTGGAATGTTGTTAAAAATTATAATTTTAAATATTGTGATAATTGTATTATAAATGAAGAAATTGAGTATTCTAATATTAATCGTGTATTTTCAATTGTTGAATCGGAACAAGAAAATTTATTAGTATTATTACAAACAATAGGTTATGAATTATTATTATCAATTGTACCAGACAGAAATGAAAATAATTTATTAGTATATTTCAATCAATCACAAATTAATATTTTAGAAGAATTTGTTAATGAAAATATAGAAAATATTATTGATTATAGTAAATTATTTAAATTACCTTTAAGTTGTAGAGAATGGATTGATTATATTTCAGGTAAAAATGTTTATGATATACCTTATAAATATAATTACACACCAATTAAAATATTTAGAAAATATATGAATGAAAATAAATTAACATTTGATGATTTGCCATTTGCTTTAAAAAATAATGAAGGTTTTAAATCAATTGTTTCAAAATTAATATATATGGAAACACCAATTAATAATATTGGTTATCCAGTTGTTTAAAAATTTAAAATTTAAAAAACTTGTAATTAATTTTTTTGGTAATTATTTTTTATATTTAATTATTTTATTTTTATGTTTGAATAATTATTATATTATATTTATATTTTTATGTTTGAATAATTATTGTATTATATTTATATTTTTATATTTGAATAATTATTATATCATATTTATATTTTTATGTTTGAATAATTATTGTATTTATGTTTGAATAATTATTATATCATATTTATATTTTTATGTTTGAATAATTATTGTATTTATGTTTGAATAATTATTATATCATATTTATATTTTTATGTTTGAATAATTATTTTATTATAATTTATAAATATGAATCAACAAATTGAATTATATAATGAGAATATTGAAAATTATAAATTTAATAAATTTTATACATTTAATGATATAATAAATATTGTAAATATTGATAAATGTGATATAATTAATTCATTTAATGAAAATGTAAATGATGAAACTTATAATTATAATGAAAATAAATATGATAAAACATATATATTACACACAAATATTGAAAATTCAACATTTCAAGATAGTTTGAATAATTTAAATATTAAACACATCGATATTTCTGATGATACTTTAAATTTATCATTAAATAACTGTGAGATTAAAAAATTGATAATATCTCATTCAATTATTGATAAATCATTAAATTATTGTAAAATTAAAAAATTAGAATTAATAGGTTGGATAAATTCGACAGATAGTTTTAAAGATTGTGAAATTGATGAAGTTTATTTATATAATAAACAAGATATATATTTATTTGATAAATCGTATGTTGATAAATTTTATTATAATTATTGTAATGAATGGGTAAATATATAATTTAATTTTAATGATTCAAAATAACAATATTAAATTAATTTAAAATAAATGTATATTTTTATAATTTTTAAATTGATTTAATAATAATAAATTTTTTTGAATTAATTTGAAATAACAATATTAAATTAATTTAAAATAAATGTATATTTTTATAATTTTTAAATTGATTCAAAATAACAATTTTAAATTAATTTAAAATAAAATAACAATAATATATTTTTATATTTTTTAAATTGATTTGAAATAATAATTTTAAATTTAATTTGAATAAAATGACTACAGAAAAAAAGATTGATATGAATGATACAGCAATGGCTGCTATGAATGCTATTGATAAAATTTCTGATAAAGAATTTCAAGAACTTCAATATGTTCAACAATGTTTTGCTTGGAGTTGTTATTATTTTAATAGTGATATATTAGATAAACCAACAACAGATTTATCAAAATTAGGAGCAGACCCGAGAAATATTTATTATATTGATAAAACGGATGATTCGTTTATTAAATTTGCTGGACAATATAACGCAATTAATAGATTTGTTATTATTGGTGATACTAATGAAATTGAAAGTATAAGTATAAAAGCAGCATGTGATGAATATATAAATTCTCTTAAATATGTTTCAACTGGAGAACTTGACCATAACGAAAATAGAATAGGAGCAATATTTGGTGGCTTGAAATTTTTAAATAAATATAATATGTTTAAAAAATTTTTAAAAGAAGTATATAAAGTTGATGAAGTTGTTGTTGAAGCAACAAATGAATCAATAAATAAATTAGTAGCTAACAATATACAAAATTTAGAAAGATTTTTTGAAATCAGCCAAAATACTATAAAATCAAAAAATTCATATGTTATTTGTTATTCAGCTTCTTTTGCTGATGATAATTTAATAAAATTATATGAAAGTACAAAAGAAAAATATTTAAAAATGCTAGACCAATTATATGAACTTGTTAAAAGTTCTCCGGCTTTGTCAGTTTGTTATAATAATGCTTCTGTTCGTGATGTTTCAGCTGAAGGTGCTGGTGTTGCTTATGTTAATACAAAACAAGTTGTTAATTGTTATGGAGAAGCGATTTCAGATGAAATAATTAAAGATACAAGTGATGGAAGTTTAGATGTAGCAGTTTTGAAAGCTGAAATAGAGTATATAAAATCAAAATTTGTTGGAAGAGATGATATTATTAAATTGATTGAAGAAAAATTAGATAAAAAATTAGAAGAAGAAAGAAAAAAAGTTAATATAGGAGTTGGTACAATTATTATACTTATTATATTATTTATAATTTGTTTATGTGCTTTAGTTTTAGGTATTAAAAATACAATGGATATTAATAAAAAAATGAGTATTCCAGGTGCTGTACCAATAGGATTAAATGGTGGAATATTAACAGATAATGATTTTAAAAGATTAATTGAATAATCGAATTAAATTAATTAAATATTATAAATATTAAATTATTTTTAAATATTAAATTGAATTAATTATAAATATTAAATGAATAAATTATAAATATTAAATGAATAAATTATTTTTAAATATTAAATTAAATTATTTTTAAATATTAAATTATTTTTAAATTATAAATATTAAATTAAATTATTTTTAAATATTTGTTTTATTTTAATTAAATATTAATTGATTTTTTAAATAAAAATAATACATAACAATTTTAATGAATGCTGAAAAAATGAATTTATTTAATTCAATCAATAAATTTAAATCTAAATGTACAATTATTGATGATAACACAATTAAAATTGATGGTAGTTTGTTAATTTCAACTACTGATTATGATATTTGTAATTTCTTATCAAATTTAAATATTATTGTTGATGAATGCGATGAGAGAGAATTATTTATGGCAGGTAATATAAAAAATAGTAATATTACTATTAAAAAATTAATACTTCGTTATGAATCTGAATATTTTGATTATTGTATAAAAAGTAATAAATTAATTGAAAATATATGCTTTGAATATGAAACAATGTATGAATCAAAAATAAAAATCGAAGGATATTGGATAAATCATGGTTTAGAATGGAGTATTATTGATAACGCATTACATAATAAAATACAAATGATGCTATTAAATGATGAAAAATGTGGTCCGAAAATAGCACTTATTCATTCTGATAAATTTATTGGAATGAATAAAAGTTTAGAAAAATGTTTCATATATTAAAATATTTATATAATTAATTAAAAAATGCTGAATCTATTTTTGTTTTTAAGAATGGTTAAAATAAAATTAATTAATAAATATTTTTAAGAATGGTTAAAATAAAATTAATTAATAAATATTTTTAAGAATGGTTAAAATAAAATTAATTAATAAATATTTTTAAGAATGGTTAAAATAAAATTAATTAATAAATATTTTTAAGAATGGTTAAAATAAAATTAATCAATAAATATTTTTAAGAATGGTTAAAATAAAATTAATCAATAAATATTTTTTAATTTATAATAAATTTTTAATGAACACATATCCTATAAAATCAGGATATAATAAGCAAGGCAATAAATATTATATTTATAATGATGGACAATATGAATATGATAATGATGATGGTTCGTATTATTCACATTTTAAAGATAATTGTGATTATAATAATTATGTAAATACATATTATTCAAAATATAATACTTATAAAATTAATTTTGAAAATGAAACACAAAATTTAAATAATAAATGTAGAAAAAATAAATATAGAAGTATAAAAAGAAATAATAATTAAATTTTAATATTCGATAAATTATTTTTTTAAAACAAGTTAAACATGATTAGTACTAATAATTTATCTGATTTATTAAAAGGTTTATCTATTCCTGATTTATTTGAAAATTTTGAACCATTTAATACATTCAATAGAACATATCAGCATCCACAACAACATTTAGACAGAGATGAATGCGATATTCCTAAAGAACCATTAAATGAAAGGATACAAAAAGAATTAGAGAAAATGAATAAAAAAGATGATGTTGAAAAAGAAATAAATGAAAATATAAAAAATATAAATCCTATAGTAACTAAAATTGAAGCTAAACCAAAAAAAATTAAAACATCAAATGATGATAAAATAAATAGATTTAAACAAAATAAACAAAATTTTAAATATCCAGAAGATGAATATGAAACACAAAATGAAAATTTAATAAAACGTGAAAGTATTAAATGTGAAATTGATAGATGTAAAAAATATCATGATGAATTAATGAAAAAAATTGATATGTTAAAAAGTGAAGATAATGAATTAAATAAAAGAATTAAAGAACTTGAAAATGAATATTCATTAATTAAAATTGATATTCTTGAAGAAATTAAACAAAAATATATTAAAAAATATTCATCACATAATTTAATGTATTTTGAAGATTTTGAAGAATTATATAATGAATTAAAGAAAAATAAAGATTTGAATATTGAAATAATTGAATCGCAAGCTCTCAGACATCCTCAGGATGATGAAGCGCTAACGCTCTCAGATGGTAAAACCGATGAAAATGAATTTAATTCAGAAAATAAATATTCGATTTTAGTTGAAGGTGGAGGAATTGATGATGATACACTTTTACAAATTAGAATTATGAAAAGAATGTTTAATAAGATTATCAAAAATCTTTAAATGAAAATGTAATTTATTTTTAATTTATTTGTTGTTATATTAATTTATTTATTATATGTATCAATTTATTTATTTTTAAATATATCAATTTGTTTTTAAATTATCTTAAATGTCAATTACTTGGTTAATAATTATAATTGTTATAGTTATTATAATATGTGTTATTGAAAATATATTTTATTCTCATAAAATTAGATATAAATTCAAATGTCCTAATACATATGAAATTAAAGAAATCGAAACAGTTGATGATGATGGTGATTCATTCAAATCAGATATCTTAATTTATAATTTAAGATATGAAAAAGAATTAAAGAAGAAAACAAATATTGAAAAATATAAATATACATATAAACCAAAAATATTAATATCTTCAAGAATTATTAAACCATTTAAAGATTCTGTTAAAAGTTTCAAAAATATTGATAAAGATACATTAATAACTGATACGGTTGAAGGATTTTTACCATATGTTAATTATGCTTCAGGTGTTTTAAATAATGAAAGTCATTATAGAGTTATGAGCAATATACCAAATTTAAAAATAACATCAAATGAAGATTATATTTATATTAAATGATAAATATAACTATGAATATGAATATAAATTAAAACACAAATATAAATATAAATAACTATGAATATGAATATAAATTAAATTAAGTAAATATAAAATTAAAATGTTTATGATATTTTTTTATTAATAATTTGAATAATATTAATGAAGAGGTATAAATATTATTCTATAATATAAATTCAGGTATCTCTTTTAAATCATAGTATTACAGCTATGCGCCTGGTTTATTTTGTCAATTTTTATTTTTGTTTTTAAATACTTAATTTTATTTGTATCAAGTTTTATTTTTAATATTAATTTATTAAAATGTTTTAAAATTGTAATTTTTTATTTTTAATTTATCAATTTATTAAAATTATTTTAAATTATTAAATTTTATTTTTAATTCAATTTATTAAAATTATTTTAAAATTGTAATTTTATATTTTTAATTCGATTTATTAAAATTATTTTAAATTATTAAATTTTATTTTTAATATTAATTTATTAAAATTATTTTAAATTATAATTTTATATTTTTAATTTATCAATTTATTAAAATTATTTTAAATTATTTAATTAAAATGGTAATTAAATTTATATATGGTATGTCAGGATGTTCAAAAACAACAACAGCAATAAAATTATTGAAAAATAAATTAAATTTTGATTTTAATTGTATTGCTTTCACTCATTCAGCTGTAAATAATTTAAAAGATAAATATATAAAAATGATGACAAAAAAACAAAAGAGCATCGGCGCGACATCCTCATGGAATATTGAATCTATACCTAATTATGCTTTTCAAACTATACATAAATTTTTAAGAATTCCAATCGATGAAAGAACGGGAACATATACAATTATTCGTCATTCATCATTAAAAATAAAATCTATTGTTATTATTGATGAATTTTCATTAATACCTTTAGATATAATTAATTATTTATTTGAAATCGCAACATCTACAGAATATATGAGTATTAATTTTATTTTCGTTGGTGATTTTATACAACTTCAACCAATATCAACAATTTCACAACCAATTAATTTAAATTTATTAAAATCAGATTTTTCAAATATAACATTAAATTTTAATCAAGCTATTAGAATAGCTGACCATTTATCAAATTCAGTTTATACAACAAAATATTTTAAAGAATCAAAGAAATTAATTTTAAATCATAATTATCGTAATGGAACAAATATAATAAATATTTTAAATGATGTTTTAGACAATTATAATTTTAAAAAATATATTATTTCAAATTATGATATTAAAAAATATGTTGAAGATGGTTATGTTGTTTTATCATCAATGTATAAACATTTAGAAATGGCTTATACTTTCGCAATTCCTCAAAATAAAATTAAAGGTGATGGTTATATTTATAAAACTAAAATAGGAAATATAAAAATTTCTAAAGGTGATAGATTTATATTAAATGAAAATGTTGATATTGATTTTGTTAATGGTGATGAAGTTGAAATTATAAATTTATTAGATACTGAAAATAAAGTTGAAATAAGAAAATATGTGAATAAAGATAAAAATTCTTCGGAGAACTCCTTCAGAAATGAAAAGAGCGTCGACGCGACCTCTGCAAGGAATGATAATTTAAATAAAGACAATGAAATTAATGAAAAAGATGTATCAATTGTTATACCAGCAAGTAAATTAATACCTTATAATTTTATTACATGTCATAAAGCACAAGGTAAAACAATACCTAAAGTTTTATTAATTTTAGATGATTTATTTGAAATTACAATGTTATATACAGCTATAACACGAGCAAGTGAAGATGTTAAATTTATAAAATTTAAATATTTACCAGATAAATCAGATATTGAAGCATTTAAAATAATGAGAAATGTAATATATTTTACTCAGCATAATGAAGAATAAATAAATTTATAATCATTAATATTTTATAAAAATGTTAAATGACAAATTATGATATAACAAAATTAAATGATATATCAATTGTATATTATTTAGTAAAAAAGGAGAAGAGCGTCGGCGCGACCTCCGCAAGGAATATAGAATTGCTAAAAAATAATGATAATAAATTTGTATTTAAAAGATATGATATTGATGAAGATGATGAAAATGTTGCTGTATGTTGTGTTTGTTTAAAACGTTTAGAAATTAGAACAGAAGAAGAATTAAATAAAGTATTTGATGAATATTATGATGAAATTGATAAAATTATTAAAAGTTATAATTTTACAAAATTAAAATTACAATATTTTAAAGGAGTAATTAAATTCAGGTATGAAGCATTTAAATCAAAATGTAATGAAATTAAAAATAAAATTAATTTAACTGATAATAATTATAATTATGTAATGTTTAAATGTTTGCCAAAACGTAATAATTTAAATGATAAATTTTTAAAATATTTAAATTCTAATAGTTATGAAGATAAAATAATAAATGCTAAATGTACTACTATTTTAAAAAAATATTATGTTAAAAATAATATTAATCATTATTATTATAGATATAAAGATGAAATATTGAAATTTTATAATAAAAATATATTATATAACTATTTTTATATGTATTATTGTAAATATAAAAATGATAAATATAAAACTGTTGATATAAAATTAAATGAATGTAAATATGTTATATTATATTCTAGGTGTTTAAATAAATATGTTTTAGTCGATGTTTCATTTATTCATAAAAAATATAAATTATGGATACCAAAATATGAAAATGGTGTAATATATTTATATGACGAATATGATAATTATATAAAATTTGAAAAAATGGAAACATATACATGTTATATTGAAAATTATTATTATTATAAAAATAGATACAATACTATTTTATAAAATAATTTTATTTTGATATTAAAAAATAATAAAAAAAATATTAATTTTTATATTTATACTGAAAAATTATGATTTATAACTTTGTTTTTTATTAATTTTTATATTTATGTTGAAAAAATCGAAAAAAAATTATAATTTATATAGAAAACATTATTTAAATAAAAATATGATTTATATTATATTTAATTAAATTTACATATTTATATTTTTGAATCATTTATAAAATATGTGTTTATATTTGATTTTTTTAACAAATATTTAATTAAGTTTATGAAATTACTTATTGAAAAATTAATTAAATCTGATGATTTAATATATTTATCAAATTATAATTATTATTTATTAAGTTTTAATGATATTGGAAATATTAATGAATATGATAGATGCTTATATGAAAAAGAAAGAAATAATAATTTATTTAATTTCGATGATATGATTTTTGAAAAACCTAAAGTTTGTGATAATTATATTGAAGTTCCTAAAAATTGTAATATTTATAATTTTGAAAAAGCAAAATATTATATTGATATATCAGAATTTAAAAATATTGAACTCTTTGATTTTAAAACAGGTTATATAGATGTGTTTGAAAAACTGTATTTAAAAAGAAATATAATTAATTTAATAAATGATGAAAAAGAAAAAGAAAATGAAAAAGAAAATATTTTATGTAATTATCCAAATTTAGTTTTTGAAAAAATAGAAGATGGATTAATCGATATACTTCAAAGAATAAATATTTATGAAGGTTATGATAAAAATGATTCTTTTGATAGAATTGAATTAAGAAAATATTTAAATTTAAAATATATTGATGAATATTTAACAGAATTTATTAATTATTTATTAGAATATGATTTACAATTATTTAATTCATCCACAGGCACAGAAATTAAAAATTATGATGATTTAATACATAATTCGAGTGATAGATATTCAAAATATAAAAATTATGTAATAATTAAAACTAAATCAGAAATAGAAGCATTAGATAATATATTTTCTAATATTTCTTTAAAATGTACATATTATACAAATAAATATTATAAAAGTTTTAATAATTTAAAACATATATAAAAATTAATTTATTTTTCAATTATTATTTTCAAAATTATTAATTTATTTTTTTAATTAATTTCAATTGATATTTAAATTTTAAAAATGAATTATAAATTAAATTATAACAAATCAAATAAATTACTTATATTTAATAATTTAGCGATACGTCATAATGCTTTATTTATAAAATCAGATATTACGAAACATGATTATTCAAGATTTATACAAATTATTAAAAATTTTAAGAGCGTCGGCGCGACCTCCGCAAGGAAAAGAGAAAATAAAATTAAGCCAATATTTGTATTATCATCAGATAATAAATTAACATATTATATTGGAGGTTATAAAGATGATTTAGATAAATATAACAAAAATAATATAATTAGTATCGAAGCTGAATTTTTACAATTAACGGATGAACTTATAATTGAATATTATGATAATATAATTAATAATAGATATAATAAAAAAGATGAAAAAGATAAAGAAAATAAGAATGAAGATAATGATGATAATGATGATAAAGATATTAAAAATGATAAAGAAAAAGAAAATGATGATGAATATATTGAATATACTAATGATATTGAAGATATATTAAAGTATCAATACATAATTTCAGATGAAAAATATTTAAATAATTTTAATATATTTAATGATGATATTAAAAATAATATTAAAATTTGTGATAAGAAAGTTTTAAATTATGATTTTATTAAACGTAATGGTAAATGGATTAAAAATTATTTTCCAGTCGAAGGAATTGTAAGAATTCAAAATATAAATTATAATTGCGGTAATTGGAGAACGATTGCTAAGTGGTATAAAGATATTGATGATATACAAAATTTTATATTGTATGGTTTAGAATTTGATTTAATTGATGAAAGTGAAACAGAATTTTTAGAAACTGATGAAAAAGATTTTGAAATTAAATTTGATGATATTAATAATTTAGATGATAATGTTTATGATACAAATGGTGAAATTTTAGAATTTGATATTAAATTAGATGAATGAAAAATTATAATTTATTTTTTATTCAATTTTTAATTATAATTTAAAATGTTGATTTATGATATTACAAACATTATTACATTAACATTTATATTTTCAATTGTAATTTATTTAATAATTGCTTTATTTAAAGATTTTACAAGAATAAAACCAATTAAAGTAAATGATAAATTAGAATATGTAGAGGTCAATGATAAAAATAAAACTAAAATATTTATTTATAACTCTGATAAAGATTTTAGAAAAATAAAAAATATTCCTGAATGGCTGCGAAATGAAATATTAACAATGAATTTATCAGATGATATTTTAAATAAAAATAATAAAAACAGAATTATTGCTGAACATAATGGATATGTTTTATATGTTGAAAATTTGAATATTAGTAAAATTAAAGAAAATGAAAAAGAAGAAAAAGATAAGATAAACAGAAATATTAAATATATAATTTTCAATATTGATATTGCTGATTTTATCGATTATATAATTAGTAATATAACAGTTATAAATTAATTTTATAAAATTTATATTTTTCTAAATATATTAAAATATGGAATATTTCAACGTAATTTTATCTGCTGTTGTTGCTTTTGTTGGTGTAATTATTACTTATATTACATGTAAAAGAATAAATTATAATAAAGATAATGAATACAAAGAAATTGAAATGAAAGAAGAATAAATTATAATAAAGATAATGAATACAAAGAAATTGAAATGAAAGAAGAATAAATTATAATAAAGATAATGACCCTTCAAGTTTTTTTAGGAATAAAGAAATTGAAATGTAAAGAAGAATAAATTATAATAAAGATAATGACCCTTCAAGTTTTTTTAGGAATAAAGAAATTGAAATGAAAGAAGAATAAATTATAATAAAACAAATAAATTTAAAATAATATTTTTATTATTTTTAAATAATGTATTTTATATATGATAATAATTTAAATGAAATAATAAACGTTAATAACCTTAAAAACATAAATAATTTTAAAAATATTGATATTTATGATATACCTGAAAATAAATTAAAATTTTTAAATATTAAATATAAAATTACACACATACATAATTTTACAAATCAAGAAATTCAAAAGTTTAATAAAATTTTAAATAATTATATTCATATATTTAATAACGCATCAGAATTTAAAGATTATTATCATTATGATTTTGAAAAATATGAAGATTATGAAGTCGCAGATAATATTAAAAATTATGTTTATTTTGATTTTGATATTTTAAAAAATATAAATAATTTTGATAATCTAGAAATTAAAATAAGTATTAGTAATTATATTAATTCAAAATTTTTAAGAAAAATGATTAAATTATATTTTAAAAATTTAAAAAATAATGATTTATTAATTATAATTTATGAATTATTAATATATATTTGTAGTAATTTTTAATAATTTATAATATTTTTAATAATTTGTAATAATTAATTCATATATTTATAATATTTTTAATAATTTGTAATAATTAATTCATATTTATAATATTTTTAATAATTTGTAATAATAATTTATAATATTTATAATATTTTTAATAATTTATATGTCCATATTTAATTTATATATTTTTTATTTACTTTCATCAAAATTAACAATATTCATTTCGATTCCTAATTCATAAAATAATTCTTTACATTTTTCAATTTCTTTTGATAAACTTGATGAATCGACAAAAATTGAATATAAGAATTTAAAAGCAATGCTAAATTTTCCTGTTAAATCAAATAACATTGTATTATTTAATAATTTTGGATATTTCCAGATTGAAGAAAAATCAATGGTTAAAGGATTTCGAATATTAAATTCGATATATTTAATTTTTCTAACATCTGAAATATAATTTTTTGTTTCCCTTAATCTTGAATATACAGCGATAATTACATCATTAAAAAATGAATCATAATTAACAGTATTATTATGTAATGTAATATTATATATTGAACTTAAAAAATTACTATTTGTATATTTACTTTTTAAATTTACAAATTCAATAATTGTGTTCAAATTTTTATAAATCTTTAAATCTTTATCAAAATGATTATAATCAATTGGAAATATATTATGGTCTAATTCATTTAATTTTAAATATTGTTTATTAATAAAATATTTTTTAAAGAAACTATTATCACAAATATTAGCAATTTTAATATTTACACCATTTTTATAACATATAAAAACCAAATTTTTTAATTCAATAAAATCTTCATAATCAATATCTTCTTTAATTAATTTTTTGTTTTTCACTTTCATAAAAGCTGTCATTTTTGAATAATCAGGTAATATTATTGTTTTTGATTTTGGGTCTTTAGCATATTTCAGTAACGATAATATTTTTATACTTAAAAGTATATCTTTATCACGTAAATCATAAGTTTCAAAATAATCAATAGCATTTAAACCTGTTGTCATTTCAAATCTAGGAATTACAATTTTAAATAAATTAATTAATTCTAAATTATTAGCATCTTTATAATATAAGAATAATTTATATAAATAATCTTCAATTTCTGTTGAATAATATTTATTATTTACAATATTTTTATCTATTTTTAATAAAGCATTTTCAATTCTTTCATTATATTCTTTTGTTTTAAGTTGATTAATTAATTGAGTTATTACAATTAAAATATATAATATTTTTTTATTTTTAGTATTTCGATATTCATTATAAATTACCATTTTAAAATTATCTTCTTCTAATGATTGTGGAGAAATTGGTAATTTTCTACATTCATTATTTTCTGGTATTGTTTTTGAAATATAAATAATATCATCATTATAATTTAAAACAATGATTAAAGATTTTGAATTTTCAATATAATTTTTAAAAATCGGTATATAATCTTTAACTTCTTCATAATGTGAATATTTTTCTTTAGAAATTGCGCCAAAACATAAAGCTTTAATTGTTTCTGAAAATGAAGGATTTACAATTTTAAATATAATACTTCTTGAACGATAATCAAGTTCATGAGATTCTTTTTTAAGTATTATTTTAAAATCATTTATAAAATCATAAATTGAATTTGATGAAATATAAACATAATTAATAAAATCAGTAAATTTATATTCATTTAAATTTGAAGATGGAAAGAAATTAATATAATTTTTAAATTTTTTATATCTAAAATATTCATATTTTAAATCATTATTTGAAGTTGTGCCAATGTTTTTATTTTCATTTTTGTTTAAATTATTTGATATATAAGGATGAGAAATATAAAATTTTAATTTGTTTGGCATTTGATGAAGAATAGCATAATTAGTACCAGTTAATGTATCTATATATTCAATTATTTTATTAAAATCATCAAAATTAGATGTTTTATTTTTCGAATGAAGATACAATAAAATTGGATATTCTGAAATTACAACATTTAAAATTGTTTTAGTAGCATCTTTAATTTTATTATTAAGATTAGTTTTAAATACTTCAATACCTTCTATAATATCATTATCAGCAAAATAAACATAATTTGAATTTTCAAATTTAATTTCATTAAGTACATTTATAGGTTGAGATAAAAATGATTTTATAAACAATTTGATTTTAAATTTATATGTATTATAAATTAGAAATAACAATAATAAAATAATGATTAATAATAAAATTAAGAAAATCATTTATTTAAAAATTAAAAATAGTAATAATAAAATAATGAAATAATTAAAATTAAAAATTATAATAATAAATGATAATAAAATTAAGAAAATAATAAATAATAATTAAATTATAAATTAATAAATAATAATAAAATTATAAATTAATAAATAATAATAAAATTATAAATAGTAAATTAATTTATTTATTTAAAATTATTAATAATATTTATGAAATTTTATTTTTATAAAATGGATATTTCAGGTTTAAAAATTATTTTACTTGTAGTTCTAATAATAATGATAACAATATTAATAATAACATTTCATGTAAATAGGTTTAATGATTATTATACAGTATTACGTAATTTAACGTGGAATGAATATGATATTGAAAATATGAAAACTAAACCAAAAAGATTATTATTAGATAAAGAAATTAAAAATATAATGAAAGATGAAAAACCAAATAAATTATTTTATTTTAAAAATGGTAAATTCTATATTTAAATAAAATTTTATTATTTATTATAAATTATTTTTTTAATAATTGTCTAATGTCTGATTATAAATTAAGTAAAAGTGTCGGCGCGACCTCCATAAGAAATATAAAAATTTATTCTAATGTATTTGATAAAGAATATGTATTAATAAATACTAAATTAATTAAAAATATTAAAAATTTAAAATTATGTTCATTAGTAAATATTATTAAAGTAAATGAAATGTGGTATATGATTGAATTTATTATCGGTTCTGAAAAAAGATACTTATCGGTATATAATGATAATTTACAAATTATAAATATGTTTGATTTACCATTCAATAATTATTTATTTAAATTAATTCCTATTTATTATTCAAAATCAAAATATCAAGAATTTCAGATAATTCCAAATATAAATACGAATCTTAAAATAAGTTTTAATGAACAAGAACAAGAACAAGTTAAAAAAATTTTTAAATATGATGAATTAAATTTAATTATTTCAAATAAAACAAATTTATCATTTAAATTTTATTCAAAGTCATTAAAACGATATTTAGATATTGATGATTTTGAAGATTGTAAGAGTTTAAATGAAATAAATAATGAAATAGTTAATAAAATACCACAACATCGAGAAAAAACAGGAAATGATAAATATGAATTATTAAATAAAGAAATCTTAAATATAAAAAATCAATTGATAAATATTAAAATTTTATATCTTTTATTATTATTACTTTATTTAATATATAATTAAATTTATATTCAAAATTATATTTTTACATATTTTTAATTGTAATGCCTAATTATTTAATATTGCTTAATAAAACAATTAAATTATATTTTGAATTAATTGATAATGATAAAAATAATGTTTATAATGATTATTCAATTGTATTAAAAAATGAATTGATTGATGAATTAACAAATAAATTAGATATAAATTTTAATTTAAATGAAATTGAAAATAAGAGCGTCGGCGCGACCTCTGCAAGGAATGAATTTAATAAAATATTGAACAATGATAAATTAAATTATTATGAAAAATTTGAATTATCATATGTATTATCACAATTTTCAAAAAATGGATTTAATATAATTTTAAAAACTATTGATTATATTTTAAATAACGTTGGATTTATACCATCATTTATTAATAATAACATAATTAGATTTAGATTTGATTTTATAACAGAAATTAATGACGATAAATTATATGGATTATTAGGAGATTGTATAATTAATACACACATATTTATAATATATAATGCTTTGAGATATATTTATAAATATGATGGTAGAAGTTCATTATTATCAAAAGGTTTTAAGTATTATGGATTATCCAATAATATAACTGATTTTATAAAATATTTTGATTATTCAACAATCGAACATATTGATTTATTAGATATAAAAAAATATATATTTGATGGTGATTATATTATTAAAATGTCAAGACAATTATTACAAGATAAATTACATTATTTAAATTTAAATTCAAATAAAAATAGAATATTTAATTTTATTAAAAATTTTAACTATGAATATAAATTTGAATCGAGTTATGAACATTGTTGTATTATGCCTGTTGGAAATTATAATCATCGGATTCTTTATATATTAAATGAATATTGTTATAAAAATGAAAATGATAAAAATGAAAATGAAGAAAATGATAAAAATGATAAAAATGAAAATGAAGAAAATAAATATGAAGAAAATGATAAAAATGATAAATATGAAAATTATAAAAATGAAAATTATAAAAATAAAAATTATAAAAATGAAAATTATAAAAATAAAAATTATAAATATGAAAATATAAAATATGAAAATGATGAAAGCATAAAATATGAAAATGATAAAAATGAAAATGATAAAAATGAAAATGAAAATTATGAAGAAAATGAAAATTATGAAGAAAATGAAAATGATAAATATGAAAATGATAAAAATAAATATTACTATAAATATAAAAATTATGATACAAATGATAAATATAAAATTGATGTTTGTAACAAAAATGAAAATTATAGTAAATTTGAAATATTATATGATTTAAACGATATGACAATTATACCAATTTTTACAAAAATTAAATTTGGATATATAACAATATTTAATTTATATTATGATGAATTTGATAAAGTTTATTCGTTTTTATTTCAAAAAATAAATGATGATAAATTTTATAATAATAAATTTATAAAAAATAATTTATATAAATGTAATAATAATATAATTAATAAATACAATAATTATAAATTACGATATATTGATATATTTGATGATACTAGTAATATATTTAAAAGTTATTTAATTAAAAATATAACAAAACAATTTAATCATACAATTATAGATTTAATTGAAAAATATTATAATGATATAGATATAATTAAACAAATTAAATTAAATTATAATATTGATATATGTAATATACAAAAAGAAACTAAATATATTTATTATAATGATAATGCTGTTTATTGTTCATATTGTAATTAAATTTATGATTTGTTATTTTTAAATTATTTATGAATATTTATTAATATATTATTATTTATGAATATTTATTAATATATTAATATATTATTTTTAAATTATTTATGAATATCTATTAATATATTATTTTTAAATTATTTATGAATATTTATTAATATATTGTTTTAATATATCATAATATTCTACAATTTTTTTATTATTTTTATTTGCTTCTTTCAACATTTCAATGCCAAATAAAATTTCCGATTTTATACTTTCTCTGCTTGTAATTGGTCTTCCATTACTCATATAAATATTTTTTGGTATGTTTTCAATATTTAACATTGAAGATTCATAAGCAGCTACACACAATAAACATAACATTTGTGGGAATGGTTCTTTATGTCCTTGGAAAGATGGTGGGAACGATTCATGTGTTAATTCGTGAAGTAATACATATAAATAAACATCTTTAGGTACATAACGTTTTTTATCTTCCCATCTAAATTTAATAATTTCACCTTTATCAAGAGTATAAGCTATTTCATCATCATTAGTTGGTAATTTAGTAATATTTAAATTTGTTTTTTGTAAATTTTTTTCTAAAATTTCCCAATGTTTCATCCAAGGTTTATAAGCTTCAGCATTTCTAAGCCAATATGAAATAGCAATAGCACTTGTTCTTAAAATTTGTTTATATAATACATCAGCCATATCTTCAGAATCAAAAAATGTTTCTCGATTTGTTATATCTTGATTATAATTTTGATTTTGATTTTTGTAATTAAAATTTTCTTGTTTTAAAGTATTTTGATTTTGATTAATTTGTTGATTTTGATTTTGTTTTTGTATTTCATTAAATATTTTATTTTGTGGTTTTTGAAGTTCTTGATGTTGAGTATATAAAATATTCATTGCTTGTTCTGAATCCGATGAATTTGAATACATTCCATTATAAATTGTATTTGGTGCTTGTGTTGAAGGTTCATTTTTAGATTCTGAAAATATCGGAGGTCTTGAAAAATTTAATTTTTGATTTATTGATGGTCCTGTATAATTTGGCATAGCATGTTGTGAAGGTCTTAAATTATAATTATTACTATCTGAAGTTGGACATTTTGAAATTTCTTTTTCAGGTTTTGGTATTTCAAATTCGACAATTCTACCAGATTTTAATTTTATTGCTTTCTTTCCTGGTTCAACGTATTCGGCTGTTTGAAAACGATTATTAGCTTGAAAATAATTTTCAGCTTTTTTAATTTCAAAATTTTCATCTCTATCTGTATAATCTGGAAAATCACAAAAATCAGTTGAAACATATACATCATGCCCGATTTTTCTACCTGCTGTTAAAGTTTCTGGTGATACTTCAACGATTCGACCTGAGCGTGTTGTATATCTTGTTGTTGATTTTGCTGAAGTTGGATATTTATTATATTTTGAAGTATAACAAACCATACCATTTTTAACAATCGATGGGTTAAACATCATAACATCTTGTGATGACCTTGCCGCACCCCATGAACCAGTATTTATATAATTTTTATTTGTATTAATATTTGGTTGTAAAAGTGGTTGAGCTGGATTAGCATAATTACCTTTTAAAGCAAACATTGGTTTAGTATCATGATAATCATCAGGATATAAAGCAGAAGGAGCATAATCTGTTTTATACGTTTGAGGTGTATTAAAATATGTCATAATTTTAATATTTTTAAATAAATTTTTTAAATTAAATTTAATAAATAAATGATTAAACAATTAAAATTTTTTTAAGTTAAATTTAATAAATAAATGATTAAACAATTAAAATTTTTTTAAATTAAATTTAATAAATAAATGATTAAACAATTAAAATTTTTTTAAATTAAATTTAATAAATAAATGATTAATTAAAATAAATTTAATATTTTATGCTAGATATATTAAATTCAATGAATAAATATTAAGACAATATTTTAAAATAAATTTTTTAAGTTAAATTTAAATAATACTTGAATATTATGAGTGCTAAAAATAAACAAAATTTAAAGAAATCTAAAGTAAGTGAAAGCGAAGAAAATGAAACACAGACAGATTCAAGCAATTTCAAAGAAAAATATTCTAAAGTCGTAGCATTATATAATGATACAGTTAGAAAATATAATAATATTCTTAAGAAAAATAAAGAATTGAAATTAAAATGTGAAAAATTAGAAAATGAAAAAATGAAACTTGAAAATGAATTAGATGAATATAAAAATAATCAAAATAAAAATTATGATAATTATTTTCAAACTATAGAAGAAAGTATTGATACAAATGATATAATTAATTTTAATATATTAGGATATTAATTTATTTATATTTATTTTTAAATAAAACATTGTTTTTTTTAGTCATTTATAATTAATGTCTTTAAATTTAAATATTGTTTTAATTGTTCTAAATAATTTAGATGACTTTAAAAATTTAATTTATACATGTAAAATGTAATTATTAATGAATTTAAATATTTCAAATATAGAATTAAAAATATTGATTGTAAATTTTGTTATTATTTATAAAAAATTATTTTATCAAATATTTTATGCTTGTAAAATTTAAAAAGAATATTATTAAAATATTGAAATATGTTAAAATATAAAAAATATAAATATTATGTATTTGTTTTAATAAATTTATATTAATTATGTTTTAAAAATATTTGTTATTAAAAATCTTATATTAAATATATTTGGTTTATTAATTAATTAAATTTAATTCGATATTACATTAATTTAATAATCATTTTAAATCTGCTGCCTGAACTTCTAATTTCTAAAATATTATCAATAACTTTATCATAATTTAATCTGAATAAATTATTTGTTAATTTTTGAAGTGTATATCTTTTACCATCTATTATACCTTCCATTCCTGAAAATCCATATTCATTTTCTTGAATAATTAATTTCATAATATTGTTATTAATATGTTGAATGAAATATTTAATTAAAACCGGTTGATTGTATTTAGAAAAATCAGCTGTTTTATTTGAATTACTCAACATGCTAAATTGTAAATCTATTGGACTAATATATGGTGAAGTTTTGATTTCATTACTGGTTAATTTATTTAATGAATATAGCCAATTATTAACAGAGAACGTATAATTTTTATCAAATAAATCAACACCAATTATAAATGTTTTATAAATATTATTTTCAATATTGAAATTACGATAACAAACAATATCGTTAATATGTCCTTCACCAGCATTCATATCATGAAGAACTGATAAATTATTAGGATATTCGACTTCCATATCTGTTTCAGTATGTGTTGTAGTACCATCTGAATTTGTGTAATCATTAACAATTTTATAAGTAATTGTAATGTTATTTTCAGAAGAATCATTAGTTTTTGTATTATCTTCAATAAAATCATCACTTGTTAAAGGTTTATCAAATACATTATCATTTGTTATATTTTTATTATATGTACCATTTATAACATTGTTTGCCAAATTTGCGATATCCGAATATGATAAATCAATGATATCAGTATCATTTATTTTTGTTTGTGAAATATTAACAGAACTATCAATTCCAATATGAACATATTTATATTTTTCATCTTTATATTTATTAAGGTCTTCATTTTCAATATCGCTTGGTATAATATATGTTTCATTTTCATTTTCAGTGTTTGGATTATAATATGTATAACTGATATATGAGTTTGATGGTAATTCAACAGGATAAACTGTTTTAATTGAATCAGTTAATATTTCCCATTCTTCAGTTTCAGAAGTTCTATTTTTACAATGATAAAATATAAATTTATAAATATTCTTTTCATCAATTTGCTCTATTGAAATATTGAAATAATTATCATCATCTATTTTGTAATAAACATTATAAGTTTCAGTTTCGATTTGTATTTCTTTAGATGAAATATTATTATTTTCAAACATTAATTTATAATTCATTGTTTTAATAATATTTTCATCATCTATAGTTATATCAATATTTTCAAGATTTATAAAACCTTCAATTTTTGCTTCATCATTTTCAGTTTTAATAATAGGTATATTAATAGCATCAACTTCTCTATAACTTCTTATTATTTCATTATTTTTAACTTCATAAATCGGTGCTACCCAATCAAATAATGAATAATTCCTTTTATCTAATTGAGCATTTCCTTTATAAACTTCAGCTTCAATTGTATTAAGAGCATCATAACTAATAACATAATTAAAATCAGGAATGAATAATCCATAATACGAATAATAATTTGACCATTTTATATAAATATCTTCAGATGTATCAGTTGGTAAAATATTCGGTAAATCTGTTGTTGTTTCAATAATATTTGTTTGGTTAGAATCTTTATAAGCTTGATATCTTCCTTGAGCTTCAATAAATTCATTTGATAATTTAGCTTCAACATCTAAAATATATTTTCTAACATTTCCATTTTGAACAGCATATTCATAACGAAGTTGTTGAGGAGTTTTAATAGAATATGGTACAGTTTGACCTGTAGAAGATGTATATAAATGATTATATAATAATGTTTTTTCTGAATCATTCATATCATAATATTTATAACCTTGTGTATTCATATCTTTTATTATGTCATTTGTATTAAATAAATGTGAAATATTTAAAAATTTGATTCCACGGAATGATGGATTATTATTTTGTAAAGCTTTATTACATTCTTCAATTATATCATCATTTGAAAATTCAATGTTAGAAATAGTATTTAGATAATTTGTAATATCTGATGATAATAAATTAATGAAATAAACATCGTTATCAACGATTTTAAAACCATTATTTGCTTCTTCAGGTTTAAATTTAATATCATCAGTTGTTGAAACAGTGTGCCATATTTTAGCGGTATTAGTTATTATATCTTCAATATATGTTGTAAATATTATTTTATTATTTATATTTTGATTATTATTATTTGTATTTAAGTTGTTTGTGTTATTATTTATGTTTTGATTATTTTCACTTGTTGTGTAATAATAATTTAACCCTGAACAAATAGCAGCAAACATTTTATTTTTATCATTTTCATTCATTCCTTCACAATCAACATATTTATAAATTTTACCATCTACATTAATTTTACCTGTTTTTAATTCTATAGCATCATTAATAATTAAATGATTAATTAAATCTGTATAATATTCAATATAATAATATTCTTTAATTTCTTTTTGATTTGAATAATTTTTAGAAATAGTAATTGTGAAATATTTTTCTCTCGATTTAATATAATTCATATATTTATCATTATTTGATGAATCAATGTATTCTTTTTTATTTATGTAGTATGTTTTTAGAGGTTCTGAAATTGTTATTCCTTTATTTTCAGAAATTTCGGGAATATTAAATTTTGAAATATAAGGTAAAATATTTCCTTCGGTATCAACATTATTAAGAATTTGTGAAATAACATAATTTTCAGGAATTACAGTAATTGATGATGAAATTGTAGATGAAGGAATATAACGAATTGTAATATAAGTTGTAGAAGAAGAATTATTTATAACATTTAATATATCTGATTTGAAATGTTTTTGATTATTTTTTAAAGAAGAATATAACTTTTCGGTATCTTCTTGGTTTAATAATTTAGGGTCAATATTTTCACCTGTTTCAAGATATAAAAGGAAATAATCATATTTTTTACCATAAACATCAATTTTATCCCATTTATTATCAATTGCTTCATTAATTTTATAATTTATATATTCAGTTGTAAATATTTGTTCAGATGGTGTTAAAGTAATTTTAAGAGCTTCACTATAATCATATTCATCAGAATTTATTTTTTGAAGAAGTGTATGAGGATTCATTAATCTATATGTTGAAGATGATGAAGAATCAGAAGGTGTTATTTCTTCATAAATATCGAAAGTGTAATGTTTGGAGAAAGCAAAATAAATATAATCTTTTTTATTAACAAGAGCATCATTAATTTTATTAATAATGTCTTCATAATATATTATATTTTCATTTTTATCTTCATTTTCATTATTAGAAGAGTTTTCAAAAGAATCATCTTTTTTAATTATTCTTCTACCAGTTGTTTTATAAATATATGTTAAAACAGAATTTAAACCGGCTTCAACATTCTTTTTTAATGTATTTGTTAAAGTTTCAGGTAATGGAATTCGATAAGAATCGATACTATAATCAATTGTTATATAATTTTGACCTTTTAATACTGCTTGATACATCATATGTGTTAATGCTTGTATGTTTGTAAGTGGTACAATTTTTGGTAATCTATATTTTGTTGTACCTTTTTTATTAGCAATATCTATAACTTCAGAAATATAAATATATGTAGCTGGATATTTTGGTTCCATCATTCCAACATCAATTTTTAATGTTTTCATATTTTTACGAATTCCAAATTTTGGAACATTTGAGATATCAATTTGGCCTCTTAAACATTGAAGAGTATTATATGTTCTATTATATAAGAATGTATATTTTGTTTTAAATGGATTACCGTTATCTTTATCAATTTTAAAAGTACGAATAATATAAGTTTCAGGTAAATATTCTTCAGAAGGTGCTAAAGGTGTATTATTTAATTCTTCAATTGTATGAACACGAACAGGAACATTAAAACATTTATTTAAATCAGGTGCGATTTTAAAATTAAATGGATTTGGTTTATTTGATGAACCTGGTTTTGGTGACACATAAAATTCAAATCTTTTAACATTAGCAGTTTTAGGAACATAAATTATATCATTATAAGGTACGAATTCCCAATATTTATTATTATTATTTTCTTGAAATTTACCCGCAACTTGTAAAACTCCACTTCTATAAACTTGATTAAAACGACCATCAACGGTAATATTTGGAAAAGTTATATAACAAGTATCATAATTTTTTAATGAAGTTTTATATGTTGATTTTAAAATTAAAAGCGATTGAATGCGAAAAATTGAAAATTGCCTGAGTATGTTACCAAATTTAATTGCTTGAGACCTTGGCTCGTATCTTAAATCTGATGTATCAACAACAGCATCATCAATTTTTAAATTTATATCTTTATTTGTTGAACTTCCTATATTAATTTCACTACAATCAACGATTAAATTACCAATATTATCTTTTTTAAAATATGCGTTTTCATCTGTATCAATTGAAATTGTATAACTTTGAGCATAATTAGGGTTTTTATCATAAACATTTGGATGTTTAACAAATTCATCTCTATAACATAAGAAATTAGCATTAACTTCTTGTAATGTTGCTAATGTTAAATAATCTGTAATTGATGTTTTATCAGCTGACGGTGAAATAATAGAATTATAAATACCTATAAAATCAACATTATAATTTTGAGGAGATTGAGGGCCACGAATCATAAAATCAATATCTTGAATTTTACGAGTTAAACACCATTGAACAACATTAATTAATCTATCGTCTTTTTTCATAAAATCTTCTTCGTGATAATGTTCAAGAATATTAATAATATATGTTAATAAATACATAAATTTTTCATACATTCTTAAATTATATTCACTTGAAGTAATATTAGTAGCATAAAAAGCAGGTGAGAAATTATAAATATTTACCAAATTATTTAATAAAAGTCGTGAATAAATAGGTGAAATAAATTGTTCAAGAAATTCAATTTTTGGTAATGTTCTAGCATCTGAAATTATTGATTCATAAACTGTAATTGGTTTTGTAAAACGTAATGTATCTAAAATTGATTTTCGAAGTTCTGATTGATGAGGAGCAACTGTAACAAAATTACCGCTTTTATAATCTTTAACAGTCATTGCTGCTTTTCTTTCTTTCATTAATATTGCGTGGCCTTGTGTTTGGTCATATTGTAATCCTTCTTGGCCAACTGGAACATCAAAACGAGGAACATACATATTATTAGAAGCTACAGGTATAGCTTTAGCATTTTCACGAAGTGTTTTATAATTTGGAATATCAATATATGTCATAGCAGGTATTGATGGATTATACATATTTAAATGATTATAAAAATAATGATTTTTTATTAATTTATATAAATTAAAATAATAATATATGCTGATAATGTTAAATATATAATGTTAAAATTAAAAATATAATTACAAATATTGAAATACTATAAATGTTAAAAATATAAATATAAATATTAAAAATATAATGATAAATAATTTTTTAATACATAATTAATAATGTTTTGTAGTGAAAAATCTTTTAAAAAAGATAATGTAAATATATGTAATTTAAATGAAAATGTTGTTAAACCTATACCTTGTAAAATATCAACAGAACTTGAACATGAATTTAAAGAAAATGAAAATACAAAATATTTAAATAATATTTATGGCAATGAACAAATTATTAAACGTGTTAAAAGTGAATATAAATATGGTATATTTAATTTAATAAATGAAGGCGATACTTTTGAAATTAAAAAATCTTGTTCAGCTCCTCCTAAATTATCACAATTATCACGAGATACTACGGAAATGAAACCAAAAAAAGGAGTAATAAAAAGTAAATATACTAAATTTTAAAAATATTTATGCTATTTTTGTTTTTAAATATAAATTAAAATCTAAATAAATTAATTAATATTATGAAATTAAAAATAAATCTATCAAAATCTAAATTAATTAATATTATGAAATTAAAAATAAATCTATTAAAATCTAAATAAATTAATATTATTAAATTAAAAATAAATCTATCAAAATCTAAATAAATTAATTAATATTAAATTAAAAATAAATCTATCAAAATCTAAATTAATTAATATTATGAAATTAAAAATAAATCTATTAAAATCTAAATAAATTAATATTATTAAATTAAAAATAAATCTATCAAAATCTAAATAAATTAATTAATATTAAATTAAAAATAAATTAAATTAAATCAATATGATAAATAATACGACATTAATTGATAATTATATAAATTTATTTAAAAATGATTTTGATATGATTAATGATTACCTTGATAAAAATAATAATTAATTATAACATCAGAGAAATAATAGAATTTATGATGTATCATGATAATAATATAGAAAATATTAATTATATTAAGTATGAAATTAACAATTTAAAAACTAAATTATTTTATTTGAATTATTTTTGTTTTATAAAATAAGTAATACTTAAATTACAAATTTTTTTAAACATTGATTTTTAGATGTTATTTTTTTAAATTATTTTAAATTATGGTTGATATCAGCATATTATTCGATTTTTACGATAAAAATAATAAAATGGATATAATTAAATATGGAATTGAAAAAAGTGAATTTAATAATTGTATTCCATTTAATAAAATATGTCAAGCAATGCTTGAAAAACGAACATATATGCTTTATAATTTAGAATTAACAGGAATGCCAAGAAAATATAATAATAAAAAGAAAATTACGTTTGATAAATCATTTGACGTATTTATTGATAATCTCCAATTCTTATTTAGTTATGAAATATCAAAATATTTATTATTTAGGATTAATTCAAAATATTTATTAGAACGAATAAGAAATGAATTAATGAAAAATGGATTTGAAGTCGAAGATATGATTAAATATTTTAAATTATTCTTTAAATTATATAATAAATTTAATTATAAAATCAAAAATCAAGATGAATTTGAAAATGAAATATTACAAACTAAATTTTATCAAAAGCATAATATTTTAAATATTAATGCTATTACTTCAAATATGTTAAATGATTTAAATGAAATAAATAATTCAAATATTTTAAATACAGTTATTGAAGTTCGTGATGTATCGGTCGAGGTATTAAATATTATTATGAAATATTCAGAAACATCAAAAAATATTACAATTAATAGTTTAGAAGATTTAATTTCATCTGTTGAAGATTTAGGAAAATTTGATATTGGTTATGAAGGTTCATTCTTGAGACATTTTAAAAAATATTATAATTTAGATACTGATAATGATAAAATAATTGATGAATATAATATTGGAAATATAATTGATGAAATTATCGGAAGTATTGAAAATATGTTTGTAGTAATTTTAAGAAAAATTAAAAATATTCATCCTGATTATTCAATTGAATTAACAAGAGATTTTAAAGTTGAAATTATTGAAATTATGTTTGATTTCTTTATTCATTTAGGTATTGAAATTGCTGAAGAACATTCAGTTAATAAATGTTTTAATCAATCTTCAAAAATTCATTTTAAAATTATTTATACATGTTTAAAAAGATTATTAGTCAAAAATGATAAATATACTGATTCACAATTATTAGTATTACATTACATTTTATTATCAAGCAATAAAATTGAAAAAATGATTGAAGATATTAAAATGAAGAAATAATTATAACTAAATTTATTTTTATGTATGAATTAATTAAAAATTTTTATTTTTTTATATGTTTAAATAAGTTTAAACAATGGAATGGTTTTTTATATTAAAGATTGTTTTATTAATTATTATTATTGTATTTGGTTTAATTTTGTTGATTAAATTTTTAAAAAATAGAAGAAATAAAAAAAATGGAAAAATGAAAGAAAAAAATGAAAGCAATAAAGAAGATATTGAAAGATATCAAAAAGAATTATTAGATTCATTAGATATGGATGTTGAAGTTCCTAAAAATATAGATGATAAAGATATTGAAGAAAAAGAGACATTTATAATTAAAAATGTTAATGAGAGTAATAATGATGATAAAAATATAGATAATGAAAATGATAATAAGAGCGTCGGCGCGACCTCCGCAAGGAATGATAAAAATATAGATAATGATGATGATAATAATGAAAATGATAATAATGATAAAAATATAGATAATAATAATGATGAGAAAGATGATAATAATGATAAAAATATAGATAATGATGATAACGAGAAAGATGATGAAAATAATAATGATGATAACGAGAAAGATGATGAAAATAATAATGATGAGAAAGATGATGAAAATAATAATGATGATAACGAGAAAGATGATGAAAATAATAATGATGAGAAAGAAAATGAAAATAATAATGAAGATGATGAAATACCAGCATTTCATAAGAAAATAGATTTTGATAATATTATATTATCATCATATAAAGATGATATACAAAAAATAAATGAAAGTGTTGATACAAATTTTAAAATATATTCCGATGAAGAATATGAAGAAAAGAAAATAAAACAAGAATCAAATGATGAATATGTTAAAAATAATGAAACGCAAGTTTTTGAACATTTTTCAGATGATGAAATACAAACAAATTTAAATAATAATGAATATTCTTCAGATGATGAAATTAATAATACTTTAGAAATACCAGTTAAAGATGAAAAACCTGTGGTTAAAAAAATACGTCATTATAGCTATAATGAAGATAATAATAAAATTAAAGAGATTAAAGAAAGTGAAAATAAGAGCGTCGGCGCGACCTCCGCAAGGAATGAAAATGAAGAAATTAAAGAAATTAATGAAGATAATAATAAAATAGATAATAATGAAATAAATAAAGAGATTAATGAAAATAATGAAATCAAAAATAATACTGAAAACAATAATAAAATAGATAATAATGAAGATAATAATAAAATAAATGAAGATAAAGAAAATGAAAATGAAAATAATAAAATTAATGAAATAAATGAAGAGATTAAAGAAAATGAAAATGAAAATAATGAAATTAATGAAGATAATAATAAAATAAATGAAGATAAAGAAAATGAAAATGAAAATGAAGATAAAGAAATAAATGAAGATAAAGAAAATGAAAATGAAAATGAAAATAATGAAATAAATGAAGATAAAGAAAATGAAAATGAAAATGAAAATAATGAAATAAATGAAGATAATAATAAAATAAATGAAGATAAAGAAAATGAAAATGAAAATGAAAATGAAAATAATGAAATAAATGAAGAGATTAAAGAAAATAATGAAATAAATGAAGAGATTAAAGAAAATAATGAAATAAATGAAGAGATTAAAGAAAATAAGAGCGTCGGCGCGACCTCCGCAAGGAATGAAATAAATGAAGAGATTAAAGAAAATAAGAGCGTCGGCGCGACCACCGCAAGGAATGAA
>Ga0247611_10002336_pt1 | contig 30845 bp, 24 predicted proteins | sample 177DNAGHGhighgp2_FD_192422 | JGI IMG/M metagenome (GOLD analysis project Ga0247611, IMG submission 192422) | Sheep rumen microbial communities from Palmerston North, Manawatu-Wanganui, New Zealand - 1770 DNA GHGhigh gp2 | ecosystem: Host-associated > Mammals > Digestive system > Stomach > Rumen... | reverse complement strand
TTGGTTTTTTGTGTCTTTAGTGTATTCAAGCAACTCTTTGTTTCATACCACCTGATAGCTCTGTTGGATATTTATCTTTAAAGTCAAATAAGTTATATTTTTTTAACAAGTTATTAACATATAAAATATTTTCATCATTTAATTGTTTCTTTATTTTTAAACCTAATATTGCATTTTCATATATAGTTAACCATGGAAATAGTGCATCTTCTTGTAGCATATATCCAATTATAATATTTTTATTTTTTTTAATTTTACCAGTATATTCAGTATCTATTGAAGATAAAATATTTAATATTGAACTTTTTCCACATCCAGATGGACCAATTATAGCTAGAAAATCACTTTTATATAAATCAAAACTTATATTATCTAATACTTTTATTTCTCCTTTAATATTGAAGTATGATTTAGATAGATATTTAACTTCTAATAATTTATTTGTTAAATTCATTTCTAATTAATAATTCTAGTGGAGGTTTTTTATGTATTGTTTTTCCATATATCATTATATCTACTAAATTATAATAGTCATCAATATTAACATATGTACTCTCATACCAAGAATCAGCTTTTTTATATCTATCAATTATGATAGTTAAATCATTTATATTAGTATCAGGAAATTGTTTTATTATTGACTGTGCTATTGTTTTTGAATCATTATTTTTTACAAATGATAATCCTTTATTTAATGCATTATTAAATTTTTGTATTACTTCTTTATTATTATTTATATATTCTTCTTTTGCATAAAAGGTTGTATATGGAACTACACCAGATATATTACCAAGGGACGCTAGTACGCAACCATATCCTTCTTTTTCTATTTTTGTAGCATTAGGTTCAAATAGGTTAACAAAGTCTCCTTGTTTTGAAATAAATGCTCCACTTAAAGAAGCAAAATCTACACTTGTATCAATATTAACTTTTGTTTTATCAATATTAGATTTATTTAATGCATACTCAAACATTAATAATGGCATACCAGCACTTCTTCCAGCTAATACTTTTTTGCCTATTAAATCTTCCATTTTAAAGTTATCTTTATATTTACAATCTCCAATTAAGAATTGTCCATCTCTTTTTGTTAGACTTGCAAATGTTTGAAGTTTTTGATCAGAATTATTATAAACATATATTGTAGCTTCTGGTCCAGAAAAACCAATATTAGCGTCTTCAGATAAAATAGAACTTGCTACTTTATCAGCACCTTGTGTAAGTATTACTTCAATATCAAGACCTTCATCTTTGAAATAACCATTTTCAATTGCCGCGTACCATGGAGCATAAAAAACAGAGTGTGTTACTTCTGATACGATTATTTTATTATGTTTTTCTTTATGAAATATACTTATTAATAATATAGAAAATACAATTAAAATAATAGTTATAATTATTTTCTTTTTCATTTAATCATCCTTTCTTACATAGTAGTATATTCTTATAAAAATAAAATGTGTTTTAAAAAAAACTTTATTAAATAAAAAATGTATGTTAATATTAAACTAGGTGATGATATGAAAAAGGTAATGATTGGTTTTCTTATAAGCTTATTATTCATATCTAATGTATATGCAGAAAAGTGTGAAGTAGTAAGTGGAAATGGAACTGATGTAGGTAGTGAAATTGCTTGTGGAAGTGAACATTTTTATGTAATGGATTCAAGTGATGGAAATACTAAAATGTTAGCAAAATATAATTTATATATTGGTGAAATTTATGATAAAAAAGATGCTAATGGTATTTGTCCAAATGGATATGAGACTTCAAGAGTAGTTGGTTTTTGTTATAAAGGTATTAATGATTATTATAATAGTCCTGGTAATGGGAAAAGATTATATTTAACAGCTGGGGATTATTCAGTTTATTATGAATCAACATTTACTATAAAACAAGATAAAACAGCAATTGGTGCTCATGGAGATAAAAGAGGAAAACCAGAATTTCCAGAAATTGCAGTAGGTACTTTATTTCCTATTGCTGAAATGAATATTGGGGCTGAACTTGATAATTATTTAAATAATTCATACTATGACAGTAATAAAATTTATGATATTGGATATGATATTATTGGTTATAAAAATACTTTAGATGATATGGGTATTGATGTTGTTTCTGTTAAGATGCCATCACTTGAAGATATTGATAGAGTTATTAGAAAAACTAGTGGGAAAACTATTCCTATATCAACATGGATTAATAAAACTGTAGATCCAAGTACTGATAATATTGAAGAGTATTTAATACTTGGTGATTTAAAAGATTATATTACAAGTAAGTATGATTGGTTATATTCAACTACATATTGGCTTAGAACAATACGTAGAACTTCTGATGATATGACAAATAAGTATGATGATGATGCATTCTTTATAGATACACTTGGTTATTTATGTACTGGTGATGATTGTCAAATTGTTGGTGCTGGTACTAGACCTGTAGTAACTATTAAAAATGAAAATATAATATATCCATATAATATAGAGAAAAAAACAGATGGCAATGGAAGTATTGAAGTAGTTAAAAGTGCTTATGCTGATGAAGTAATTACATTTAGAGTAACACCTAAAAAAGATTTCAAATTAGTTGAATTAAAAATAACAGATACTTCTGGTAAAACAGTATCTTTTAAAGAAGATCAAATCATTAAAAATTCAGATGGAACAATAAGTATTAATTCATTTACTATGCCAAGTTCAGATGTATTAATTGAAGCAGTATTTAAAACAACAATAACTAATCCTGATACTGGTGTTAACTATCCACTACTTGGAATAATAATATTACTAAGTATATGTGTAGGAATGATAATTTATACAGAAAAGAATCAAAAGAGTTTATAAATAATTAAACTCTTTTTATTTTATTTAAATTATTATATAATATATATAATAGGTGAATAGTATGAAGGATAATGTTATTGTTAAGTTAGAAAATGTTAGTAAAAGATTTAATAAAACAGATGTTATAAAAAATGTATCTTTAGAAATATATGAAGGTGAATTTATTACATTACTTGGTCCATCTGGATGTGGTAAAACAACATTACTTAGAATTATTTCAGGATTAGAAAGTGTAAGTAATGGTAGAGTTTATATTGGTGGAGTAGATGTAACTAATACTGATCCTACTAAAAGAGAAGTTAATACTATTTTTCAAAATTTTGCACTGTTTCCTAAAATGACTGTATATGATAATGTAGCTTTTGGTTTAAAGATGAAAAAGACTCCAAAAGATGAAATAGATAAACGTGTTAAAAAAGTTATTAAATTAGTTAAATTAGAAGGATTTGAAAACAGATATCCAGGTGAACTATCTGGAGGTCAACAACAAAGAGTTGCGATTGCTAGAGGAGTAGTATTAAATCCTAAAGTTTTATTATTGGATGAAACATTATGTTCTCTTGATTTAAAACTAAAGAAGTATATGCAAGTAGAACTTAAAAAAATACAAAAGAAACTAGGTTTAACATTTATATATGTTACTCATGCTCAAGATGAAGCTTTAAGTATGAGCGATAGAGTAGCAGTAATAAATAAAGGTGTTATTGAACAACTTGGAACTCCAAGAGATTTATATATTAGTCCTAAAACTATATTTGTAGCAGATTTTATAGGAGAAGCTAATATGGTTGATGGAGAAGTTGTAAAACAAGTTAATGATGATTTAACATTATCAATTTTTAATAAATTTAAAATTACTATTAAATCTACAGAAACATTTAATAAAGGTGACAAAGTTAAAGTTATTATAAGACCAGAAGATGTAAGAGTATCAACAAGACCATCTGAGGGATGTTTATCTGGTGTGATAAGTGATTATACATATGGTGGAGAAAATACTAAATTAATTATTGATTTAGATGAAAATACAAGTATTAAAGCTAGTGTTATAGATGAAGAAAAATATAAATATGGGGATAATGCTTATATTAAATTTGAAGAAAAATATATAGTAGCGTTGAGGAAGTAATTATGCAGAAGAAACATTCTATTTTTAAAACTATATTTACTTTACCAATAATAATTTATACTTTTACTCTAATATTATTACCACTCTTATATATACTTTTTCTAAGTTTTACTAAGAGTGATTCTTATGGTGGAATAATATATGAATTAACATTTCAAAATTATATTAATATTTTTGATTTAACGTATCTAAGAATGATATTTAAATCTAGTTTACTTGCAATTATTGCAACATTTATATGTATATTAATATCTTATCCATTTGCATTAATTCTTCGTACTAAAAGTAGTAGTATTAAGAACTTATCAACAAAATTAATTATGGTGCCTTTTTTAACTAATTCTCTTATTAGAACTTATGGATGGATTATTCTTTTAAGAAAAAATGGTATTATTAATACTTTATTAATTAATGGTGGTATTATTAGTGGACCACTTAGTTTAATGTATAATAAGTTTGGAATAGTAGTTGGTATGGTTTATACATTACTTCCATTTATGTTACTTCCAATTTGTTCATCTGTATTTGAACTTGATAATAATATAATAGAAGCAGCTAGAGATTTAGGAGCAAGTCCAATGCAAATATTTTGGAAAATAATTCTTCCACAAACAGCTAGTGGAGTATTTAATGGTTCACTTATGGTATTTATGCCCGCTATTGGATATTTCTTTATAGCAGATATTCTTGGTGGTGGAAAAACAATGATAGTTGGTAATTTAATAAAAAATCAATTCTTAACAGCTAGAAATTGGCCATTTGGTTCTGCTATATCAATATTCTTAATATTTGTAACATTATATCTTGTAAAATTATATAAGAAACTTGGTGGAAAAATGGATGATTTGGGAGGTTTTTAATGAAAAATAATTTTTTTAAAAACTTATTTGTTATACTTGTATTCATCTTCTTATTTCTACCTATAATAGTATTAATAATCTATTCTTTTAATAGTTCACAGATGAATATATTATTTGAAAAAGTGACATTTAAATGGTATTTATTTTTGTTTAATAATACTGATTTAATAGATTCTTTTAAAAATACTATGTTAGTTGCTGTTATTTCTACTTTAGTATCTACATTTATTGGGACTATATCTGCATATGGACTTTATAAATTTGATTTTCCATTTAAAAATTTAGTTAGTAGTCTTATATATATACCTATTGTTATTCCTGAAATAGTATTAGGTATTTCATTATTGTCAATTTATACTTTAATGAAGTTAGAACTTAGTTTATTTACAATAATATTATCTCATATAGCATTTTCTATACCTTATGTAATTGTTAGTGTAAGAACTACTTTAAATAGTGAAACTCTTACATATGAAGAAGCTGCTAGGGATTTAGGTGCTAGTAATTTTAGAGTATTTAAAGATATAGTTTTACCTGTTATTACTCCAGGAATTATAAGTGGTGCAACTCTTGCATTTACATTATCATTAGATGATGTTGTAATTAGTTATTTTACAGCCGGACCTGGAAGTAATACATTACCACTATATATTTATTCGATGATTAAGACTGGAATAACACCAGATGTAAATGCACTTACAACATTAATGTTACTTGTAATATCTACTATTTTGATATCAGTTAGTTTGATACAAAGTAAAAAGATAAGGAGTAGAGCATTATGAAAAAAATATTAATTATAATATTTAGTATTTTATTATTATGTGGTTGTGAAGATAATAATAATAAAAAAGAAGTAGTTAATGTACTTAATTGGTCTTCATATATTCCTTTTGATGTAATATCTAATTTTGAAAAAGAAACTGGTATAAAAGTTAATTATGGAACTTATTCATCTAACGAAGAACTACTTGCTAAAATATCATCTTCTAAAGAAGGAACATATGATTTAATATTTCCAAGTGATTATATGGTTGAATTAATGAGTGAAAGAAATATGTTGGATAAAATAGATAAATCTAAAATTACTAATTTATCTAAAATAAATCCATTATTTTTACATCAAAGTTTTGACTATGATAATGATTATTCACTACCTTTCTTAGCAGCTACATCAGTAATAGCGGTAAATAGAGAACATATTAAAGATAATATAGAATCATATAATGATTTATTAAATCCAAAGTATAAAAATAATATAGTGTTAATTGATGATCAAAGAATTATGATTGGTATGGCTCTTTTAGCACTTAATTATAATATGAATGAAACAGATGAAACTAAAGTACTTGAAGCTAAAGATTGGTTACTTAAATTAAATAAGAATATAAAAGCTTTTGATAGTGATAGTCCTAAAACATTTTTAATAACTAATGAAGTTGATATTGGTGTTATATGGAATGCAGAAGCTATAATAGCAAAACAATATAATGATAATATTGAAATAATATATCCTAAAGATGGATTTGCCCTTAGTCTTGATAATTATGCAATAGTTAAAGGTGCTAAAAATAAAGATAATGCTTATAAATTTATTGATTATATATTAAGAAAAGATGTTAATTCAAAGATAACAGATGAGTATCCATATATTAATACAACTATAGATTCTATGAATTTAGAAAGAGAAGAAATTATTAATATATTAAATAAATCTAGATATGTAGAAAATATAGGTAGTAAGATTTCTTTATTCGATAAAGTTTGGGCTCAAATTAAATAGTAAATTTATAATTATTTAATAGACAATAATAAAATAAAAAGATATAATTATAATAGGGGAGATTAGAAATGAGATAAAGTGTGGAAGGAGGTGAAAGTGTGAAGAAGAATTATGTTGATACTCAAGATTTTTCAAAGGAAGAAATTCTTAGATTAAAAAATTTAGGTATCAAGATAAAAAAGTATTTAAAAGATGGTAATACATTAGATGTTTTACATCATAAGACTTTGGGTATGATATTTGAACAAAAGTCTACTCGTACTAGAGTTTCATTTGAAACTGCTATGACACAATTAGGTGGACATGCTCAATATTTAGCTCCAGGTCAAATACAATTAGGTGAACATGAAAGTTTATATGATACAGCAGTAGTATTAGGTAGACTTACAGATATTTTAATGGCTCGTGTTATTAAACATGAATCAATAGAATTACTTGCTAAGCATGCAGGTGTTCCTGTAATAAATGGAATGAGTGATTATAACCATCCAACTCAAGAGTTAGGTGATTTAATTACAATATTTGAACACATGCCAGCAGGAAAGAAATTCGAAGATTTAAAAATCGTATTCTTTGGTGATGCTACTCAAGTTTGTGCTAGTTTAGCAATGCTCACTACACATTTAGGTGGACATTTTGTTCAATATGGACCAAAAGGTTTCCAATTATCAGAACATTTCCAAAAAATATGTAGAGATAATTGCAAAAAATCTGGTGGAACATTCTTAATTACTGAAGATGAAAAAGAAGCTGTAACTAATGCAGATTTCATATATACAGATGTTTGGTATGGACTATATGAATCAGAATTACCTGAAGAAGAGAGAATGAAAATATTCTATCCAAAATATCAAGTAAATATGGATATAATTAAAAAAGCTAGTCCAAATGTTAAGTTTATGCACTGTCTTCCAGCTACTAGAGGTGAAGAAGTTACTGATGAAGTAATGGATTCAAAATATTCAGTAGTATTTGATGAAGCTGAAAATAGACTAACTGCTATGAGAGCATTACTTGTATATTTTATGGGTAAAGAAGAAGAAACTTTAAAGATTATTAAAGAAAGTAAATAGGAGTTAAAATGAAAAATAAAAAGAAATTTAAATTATTTGATGCCATTTTGGGAACAGTTTGTTTAACTCTTGTATGTGAATCAGTAATGCCTACTGCTGCAATAGGTAATACACAATATTTTTGGTGGATACTATTATTAGTAGGATTCTGTTTACCATATGGTATGATTACTGCTGAACTTGGAACAACTTATCCAAGTGAAGGTGGTATGTATGATTGGGTAAAGAAAGCATTCGGTCCTAAATGGGCTGGTAGAGTTGCTTGGAATTATTGGATTAATTTCCCATTATGGATTGCATCTCTAGCAGTTGCAGTAACTGATATTACTGCAGGAATGTTTGGTATTGATTTACCAATTTGGGCAATATTATTATTACAACTTGGTTATGTTTGGTTAGTAACTTTCTTAAGTACTAAGAGAATTGGAGAAAGCAAAGTAGTAGTTAATACTGGTACTGCTATAAAAGTTATTTTACTTTTAGGTATTGGACTTTTAGGTATATATTCAGTATTAAAAACTGGACATAGTGCTAATCCAATAACTAGTTTTGGAGATTTAATTCCATCACTAGATTTAGAATCAGTATCATTTATATCAATTATCTTATTTAACTTCATGGGATTTGAAGTTGTAGGTACTTGGGTAGATGATATGGATGATCCAAAAACACAAATACCAAAAGCTTTAATCTTTGGTGGATTATTAATGGCTATTTTCTATATCCTACCAGCTACAGGATTTAATATTGCATTAAGTCCAGAAGTAGTTGCTGAAATGGATCCAGAAAATGTTGTAGAAGTTTTATCTACATTATTTGCTAGTGTAGGTATTAGTGAAGCCGTAAGTGGAACACTTATAATAATTTGTGGAGTTATGTTTATCTTCACATTTATAGCAAATATTGCATCATGGTCATTCGGAGTTAATGAAGTAGCTAAATATGCTGCTGATGATGGTTCATTACCAAAAATGTTTAGTCCAGTAAATGAGGAAGGTGTTCCTTATAAAGCTGCAATTATTAATGGTATTGTTGCTAGTGTAATTGTAGTACTAGGAGTAATTGCTGGAGAAATATCAGAAGATTTTAGTGCATCATTTAGTTTATTCTTCTGTTTAAGTTGGATAACACTACTAGTAGGTTATATTCCAATGTTCTTAGCATTCTTAAAACTTAGAAAAACAGATGCTAAAGCTAAAAGACCATATAAAATGCCAGGTAGTGATCTTTGGGTAAAAACATATACAATGATTGCATTTATATTATTAGTTGCAGGAGTTGTATTTACAATATTTGGAGATTTTACAACTGAATATATTTTAGATAGTATCCCACTAATTTTAGGTGTAGTATTATCATTTATAATTGAGGAAATTTTAGTTGCTAAAATTAATCCATCTAAAAATACTACATATGTCTCTGCTGCATTAGCTGTTTTAGGTTTAATACTTGTATATGCTCATGAAGCAATGAGATCTGTATGGATTTTATTAACAGTTGGATGTATTGTATTATGTTTATATAATATGTCAGTAGAAAAAAAAGCAATTAAAACTAAGAAATAATATATAGGGATTTCAAATTGAAATCCCTTATAAATATATGAAAGGGAGAAAAGATGAAAAGAATTAAAGATACAACACCACTTCATGATGGATTTAGAATGCCAGGTGAATTTGAAAAACAAGCTGGTGTTTATATGTTATGGCCTCAAAGGACAGATAATTGGCGTAATGGAGCTAAACCAGCTCAAGAAGTATTTGCTAAAGTAGCTGCTACTATAGCTAAATATGAACCAATGACTATGCTTGTTAATAGAGAACAATATGCTAATGCTAGAAATATGTTACCAGATAAAGTTAGATTAATAGAACTTTCTAACAATGATTCTTGGTGTAGAGATACTGGTGCTACATTTGTTGTTAACAAGAAGGGTAAAATGAGAGGTATTGACTGGGGATTCAATGCATATGGTGGATTCTATGATGGAATTTATTTCCCATGGGATTTTGATGAATGTATCGGTCAAAAAATGAGTGAAATTGAAGGTGTTGATTATTATCAAATAAGAGACTTTGTATGTGAAGGTGGTTCATTCCATGTTGATGGAGAAGGTACATGTATTGTTACTGAAGAAACATTACTATCTCCAGGAAGAAATCCTAACATGACAAAGAAACAAATTGAAAAAGTTCTTAAAAATTATTTAAATGTTGATAAAGTATTATGGTTACCAAAAGGTCTATATAATGATGTAGATACTAATGGTCATGTTGATAATATTTGTAATTTTGTTCGTCCAGGTGTAGTTGTTCTTGCTTGGTCAGATGATAAAAAAGATCCTCAATATAAGATTAGTAGAGAAGATTATGAATATTTAAGTAAGCAAACTGATGCTAGAGGAAGAAAATTAGAAATACATAAATTATATTGTCCAAGTCCACAATATATTACTGCTGAAGAAAGTGGAGGAATTGATTATGTAGAAGGTACATTACCTAGAAAAGAAGGAGATAGAATGGCTGCTTCTTATGTTAATTATTTAACTGGTAATGGATTTATTGCTCTTCCTATATTCAATGATCCAATGGATCAAAAGGCTATAGAAACTCTACAAGCTTTATATCCAGATAGAAAAATTGAAGCTATTTATGCAAGAGAAATATTACTTGGAGGAGGAAACATTCACTGTATTACTCAACAAGTACCAGATCATAAATAAAATAAAAAAACTATTGATTATTCAATAGTTTTTTTATGAAAAGAAGTGTTTTATTCTTTATATAACGTATCATGTATATAGGAGATAAAACATGAATTATTATAAAGAAATAAAAGAACATTGTTTAGGATGAAACAGTTCTACACTATTTTTAGTAATAACAAAGTGTCCACAATGTGGACACAATTAACATGGAGTCATTTGAGAGAACTTTTAGCTATTAAGAATTATGATATAATAAACTACTACATTAATAAAACACAAATATGTATTAGATTACTGTAGTGATAAAAGGATACTGTCTAGAGAATATAAACTATGTTAATTTTGAAATAAAAATGTTATAATAATTATGCTATGAGAATAAATTTTTGGGTTGTACAATTAATTGGAGCTATATCGTGGTTGTTTCTTGTAATTAGTTATTATAGAAAGAACACTAACAAGATATTATCTTTTCACATCATATCAACTACATTAGATGCTCTTCACTATTTTCTGCTAGGAGCATATCCTGGTACGTTCGTATGTCTGTTTGAATCAATTAGAGATTATGGTTATTATAAGACTGATAAAGATGATTATATATTCTTAGGATCTATTCCGGTTTACATTATATTGGCAATATTTACATGTCATTCTTTTATAGATATACTTCCCGTATTTTCTAGTGTTATAGACGGGTTTACGTTAACTAAAGATAAAAAAGTAGTTGTTTTTGGAGCAATTATAGGATATAGTTGTTGGGTTATTTACGCGGTAGCTGTAAAGTCATATGTTGGTGTGATTGTAGATGGAATACTAGTACTTTCTAACTTATCTATATTCTTATTTGATAAAGATTTAATTAGAGATAGATTTAAAAGGAAAGAGGACAGAAATTAAAATTTCTGTTTTTGTTTGCTATTAAAAAGTAGTATGATTTGTTATAATATTTTTTAGAGGTAAAAAATATGACATTAAATGACAAACAAATTGAAGCAGTAAATCATAAAGAAGGACCATGTTTAGTTTTAGCAGGAGCTGGTTCTGGTAAAACTAGAGTATTAACAGAAAGGATAATAAAATTAATAGATGAAGGAATAAATCCATATAATATACTTGCAATTACATTTACAAATAAAGCAGCAAGAGAAATGAAAAGTAGAGTTGAGAATAAAATTGGCTCAGTTGCTGATTCAATATTTATAGGAACGTTCCATTCATTTGGATTAAGAGTTATAAGAGAAAATTATTTATCACTAGGATATAAATCAAATATTACAATACTAGATCAAGATGATACTAAATCAGTAATAAAAAGAATAATTAAAGATATGGATTTAGATCCAAAAGATTATGATATTAAACACATAATATCAAGAATAAGTAGTTCAAAAAATGATGGTGTTAGTCCAAGTGAATATAATAGATTATTCTTAAGAGAAGATGACAAAATAATTGCTGTTATATATGAAAAGTATTTAAAAATATTAAAAGAAAATAATTCTGTTGATTTTGATGATTTATTATTATTACCAGTTGATTTATTTAAAAAACATCCTGACATCTTAGAACATTACCAAGATAGATTTGAATATATTTTGGTGGATGAATATCAAGATACTAATAGTATTCAATATGAATTATGTAAATTGTTAGCTAAAAAATATAATAATATTTTTGTAGTAGGAGATGCTAATCAATCAATATACTCATGGAGAAATGCTGATTATAAAAATATATTAAATTTTGAGCATGATTATAAGAATGCTCATGTAATTTTACTTGAAGAAAATTATAGAAGTACTAATACAATATTAAAAGCAGCTAACTCAGTTATTAAAAATAATACTGAAGGAAAAAAATTAAATCTATGGACATCTAGTGGTGATGGAGAGAAAATTGATTATATAAGAGTAGATGATGAAATAAAAGAAGCATCTTATGTAGCAAATAAAATTAAAACATTAGTATCTTTAGGATATGAATATAAAGATTTTGCTATATTATATAGAACTAATGCACAAAGCCGTGTTTTAGAACAAACATGTACATCAAATAATATTCCATATAATATTATTGGTAGTTATAGATATTTAGATAGAAAAGAAATAAAAGATTTAATCGCATATTTAAATTTAATATATAATCCAACAGATTCAGTAAGTTTAGAAAGAGTTATAAATGTTCCAAAAAGAGGTATTGGAGCTAAAACTATAGATTCTATTAGGCAAAAAGCAAGTGAAAATAATATATCAATGTTTGAAGCTATTGATTCTGGTAAAGAATTAGAGTGGAAAAAAATTGTACTTAGTTTAATAGAAGATGCTAAAGAATTAAATTTATCTGAAATAATAGAAGATGTTCTTGAAAAAACAGGTATAAGAAGAGAATATGAACTTGATAAGTCTGTTGAAAGTGATAGAAGACTTGAAGATTTAGAAGAATTTAAAAGTTTAGCTCTTAACTTTGAAGAGAATGGTATTTTTGATTTAGAAACATTTTTAGAGAATATTATGCTTGTAAGTGATACTGGTCAATATTCTAATAATGAAGATGTAGTTACATTAATGACTTTGCATTCTGCTAAGGGACTTGAATTTAAAGTGGTATTTATTGTTGGAATGGAAGAAGGAATATTCCCACATAATAGAAGTTTTGAAAGTGAAAGTGAACTTGAAGAAGAAAGAAGATTATGCTATGTAGGTATAACAAGGGCAAAATCAAAATTATATTTATTAAGTGCAAGACAAAGAACTATTTTTGGTAATACATCTCTTAGTATAGAAAGTAGATTTATAAAAGAAATAGATCCATCATTAATGGAAGTAACAAATACAGCAAAGCCTGCATTATCACAAGGTAGTACAAATAGAGTAGTTTCTAATATGTATAATGATAAGAATAATAGTGAATTCAAAGCGGGAGATAAAGTTATTCACAATGTTTTTGGAGAAGGTGTTATTATCAATATTAATGGTAGTATTGGAACAATAGCATTTAATCATAAAGTTGGTATAAAAAACATAGCTATTAATCATAAATATTTAACAAAGAAGTAAAAAAATCTTCTTTGTTTTTATTTAATATGTTATAATAAAATAAGAATAGAATAAGAAGAGGAATGAGTATGTCACTAATTAATGATTTAATTTATAGACAAAATCAGAAAAAAGCAAATAACTTCATTGAATCTTTAAAAACTAAAAGTGAAAATGAAATAGAAAAAGCATTTTTAGATAATAAAGATTTTCAAGATAATGAAGTTGTTTTAAGCTATATATTTTTTAATCATCCATCATTAATTAGAATTCTTCCTTTAAGTTTTCAAAAATCTAGAATAAATAGTAATTTAGAAATGTTTTCATATGGATCAGATGAAGCTAAAAAAGAATTAATTAGTAATTGGTTTAATGAAAATAAATTTTTTATGAATGCTTTAGTTGTTGGATTTACTGAAGAAGAGTATGAAGAGTATTTACAATTATATTTTAAACAACCAGAAGATGTTACTTTATTATACATGGATGATTTAAGAAGAGTTATTACTATTCTATCTAAAAAAGATTTAAAAAAGACAGAAGAATTAATTAATAAAATTAAAGATAAATTAACTGATAGACAATGGGAATATATAATAGAAGTAAAACCATCATTTATTAAATATGCACCTCAAAGTGTTCAAGCAGCTCATTCTGAAGAAGAGAAATTTTTTACATATTTAAGTGGAGATGCAAGAAGTAAATATATAGAATCTCAAGCAGAATTAATTGAAAAAGATTTTTCAAAAATAGAAGAAATGGATGATGATATACAAGCTAAATATATAAAAGATCGTCCATATATGTTAAATTATCTAAGTATTAAAGCAATGACTAGTGTATTAAATTATGATAGTGAATTAATAAGATATGCTAACTTTAATATTAGAGAAAAAGGAGAAGATAAAACTCAAGAAGTAGTATGTAGTTTACTTGAAAATATACAAAATAAATCTAATAAAGAATTAGTAAATATATTAGTAAGTAAATGTTTATTAAATGCTAAAGGAAAACTATATAGATTTGATTCAAATAGTAATGATATAAGTTATCAATATACTAAGAGAATTATTAAATCTTTTCAAAATTTAACAGTAAGTCAAGTAACAACATTAGTTATGATAGATGTTAATTATATTTTGCCATATGTAGTTCCAGTATATAATGAAAGTACTCCATTAGATGAAAAGAAAAAAATTACAATAGATTGTAATTCAAGATGTTTAAATGTATTTAAAAACTATTATGGAGAAGAATTATATACTAAGTACTATAAAACAATTAACAAAATATATAATGAATTTATGGATAATATAGATAAATATGATTATGCTAAAGATTATAGATGCATATTTGATTTATTAAAAGTATTATTTAATAAACAAATAATTAAAAATAATACATTTGAAAAAGTATCTATATTTATTGGTACATCTATTTTCTATAAAGATAATTTAACACCAAATGCTAAAATAACATGTATAAAACTATTAAATGAGTTATTAGATAATGCATATAATATAAAAACTAATAATAATAAAGAAATATATAATATTAATTCTCTTGAATTATTTGATGAAAAATTATCATTTATTTCAAAAGATTTATTAGATGATTTTAGTAAATATAATTTTGTAAATATATCAAATTTATTATTAATTATTAAATCTGATAAAATATATAATTTATTTAAAAAATATTATGAATTAATGATTTATATTTATGGAGAAAGTAAAGAAATTTTTTATAAAATAATAGAAAACTTTGCATATAATAAATCAATAATTCAAAATATAGAAGATAAAGAGTTAGATGATGAACAAATAGAGAATTTGGGTCTATTATTAGCAGAATTTACTAATCCGTTAAAGATAAGTCAAGTTAATGATTTATCAAATTATAATATCTTAGCATATAAAAAATTAGTTAAAGATTTATCTAATGTAAATGATCAAAATGTTTATAAAAACATAGTATGTAATTATTTATTTAATAGAGGCTATGATGAGAAAGGAATAACTGGATGGTTAGAAGTTGATACTATTAAACAATTGATAGATACATATGATGTAGCTGCATTAGAATCACTTACAATTAATTATGAAAAAGTATTTAGTAGTGAAGAAATACAATTATATGCAGTAACTAAGTTATTGTTTTCATCAGATAATTTTGATTTATTATTATCATTTGTTAATAATATTATATCTAATAATGTTAAAAGAAATATATTAGCTGTTTCACAATTATTTAATAAAATTAAAAAATATAGAGTAGAATTAATTAATAATGAAATAGTTTCATTAGAAGAAATAGAAAGTTTATATAATGCAACTGACGATGTTATAACAAAAACACCAAAAGATAATCTTATTTTATATAAAATTGTTGGTCGTAATTTTAGAGTATTATGTTCTGTTAATGATGAAACATCAGATTTTGAATGTGTTAACATTAAAGATTTAGATAAGAATGTATATGTATTTAATAGATTAGTTAGTGGTATACCAATTAGGTTTGCTAGTGATGGAGAAAAAACTATTATTAAAACAAATAAAGATAGTATTAATCAAGAATCAATGAAACCTGGTTATATTTTACTTACTAATGAAATAAATGATAATATTCTTGATATAGCAAAAACTATGGATTTAAATATAGTTGAGATTCAAAAATAATAGGTGATTTATGATAGATAAAGTAAAAGAACAAATTGATATTAATAGAAATGATAATCAAACAATTATAGATTATGTTGATGCATTTAAAAAATGTGAAAAAGCAAAAGAATTATTCTATGATGATGATGATTATAAAAATTATATTCAAGATGAAATAAAAGAAGAAAAAAATGAAGATGAATTTTTTTAAAATTCATCTTCTTTTAATATATTACATTATCATTATCATCAAATGGAACTTCTAAGAATTTTCTACTAGCAAGATAATCACACATATGAACAAATCTTTGATATTTAGTTTGAGGAGCGGTTAATATTTCTTCACCTTTATAATTTTTAGTCCATGGTCCCATATGAGTAAGAACAGCATCAGATATAAAATTGATTTCATCATCAGTTAATTCTAAATCATTTTTACATTCTTTTATATAATTACTTATTAATATTGGATGTTCAAATAAAGTATATTCACTTTTTTTAAGACCACTTTTAAGGCCATCATGAATAGCTAGTGAAAATATTATTAAATCTTTTTCATCATCAGTAAAATTATTTAGAGATGGATTTTCCATTAATTCTTTAGCAATTCTAATAGCAGCCTTAGTATGTCTTAGCAAACCTTTATTACCAAGAGCATAATTTGGATGATATTTACCTGTACTACTAGCAGGTACTTCATAAAAATAATCAGGTAGTTTATCTAACATAATTATTAAACTTCTTTTAATTCTTTCATTTTTTATATAATTTAATTCTTTATTAAAATTTTCATGCATAATATTCTCCTTAGTAAATTATATAATATTTATTACTTTTTTTCTACTTTATATAGCAATTAAATAAATAATTTGATAAAATGATATATGAAAAATAAGGAAGTCAAATATGAAAAATATAATAAATAATATACTATTTTTTTTAATATTTATATTTGCATTTACACTTAATGTATATGCAGATAATTCATGTTCACATGGAGTTTCAATATCTGAAACTAGTGTAGCTGCATCTACAGGATGGAGTGCTACATTACCAGTATGTGGTAAGATGAAGTTTGAAAAATATGTAGGAATTGGTACGAAGCAAACATATCCAGAAGCAGCAGCTATTGGAGAAGAGATGGTAAAAACTTATTCAGCATCAGTAGATAATAAATCTGTGTATACATCACTTATTCCAAGATGTAATCTTCCAAATGCATATATTTCAAATGATATAACATACACTGGAACTTATGAATCAAGAAGTGTTGATGTGTGGGAAGGTTGTACTCAATGTACAGCAAACAAGAGAACAGCATGTAATGGAACATATGCAGAATATATACGTCATGATGGTATTAAAGAAAAGAAACAATTATGTACATGGGTAGCTAAAAAAGGAAATGTAAAAGCACATTGTGAATATGTAAGTAATTATCAAAAAATACCTAAAGTGGGGTATTGTAGTAGTCATCACTTTAAATATGATTGTTGGAAAGGTGGAACTCCAGATGAAGAAACAGGAACAGCAGTTTCAACCACATGTAGAAGGACATATACGGTAAGTTTTTATGATTGTGTAGGTTCGAATTATTATTATTTAAAAGGAAGCTGTCATAAGATTGCTTCTGCTGGAGATCAAGAGTTGAAAGATTCTCATCACCAATATATACAAAGAGATATTGCCAAAGTAAAAGAAGCAATAAGATGGAGATGTGCTTCAGAAGGTGCACCATGTGTAGATGACGATATTACATTAAATTATACATTTTATTGTCCACTATATTCTTGTACAGTATGGGATGAAACAATGCAAACATGTACACCAACATTTAGTGTAGGAGGACAGGCTGCGTATTGTGTAAACCCATCAGATCCATTTTCAGCAACAGGTGCAAATACTGCTAATTATGAAAAAGATACAACATTTGAAGTAGGAAATTGTAAAAGTAGTTATAACACTGTAGATTGTGGATATTCAAATATATTAATAGAAGGAAACTATTACGGATTAAATTATAAATCAATAGAACTTGGACTTAGATTATGGGCAGTTCATACAAATGGTGGAAATGGTGGAAGTGGTTTTGGAGGAACAGGCCTTTCAAATAGAAAAGGGGCTAATTGTTCACAAGGTGTATATTATATGACAAGAAATGGAGTTGTATATAATGTATATAAGCAAACATATAGACATGCGATGAATAATTTCTTTACATATGCTCATAATGCTTTTGCAGAAGGATATTTAAATCCAAAATCAGATACAGATGGATTTTCAATATTATGTTCACTAGTAAATAAGAGAATAGGTGCAGATGGAGAAGAAGATAGAACAATAGCCAATAGTAGTATGTATGGAGTAGCATGTGGAGGTACAACAACACAGAAACAAGGAATAGCATTATTATTTAATACTATATTAGGAAATAAATATATGAATGAACATTTATATGGTGAAAATGTATCAAAAGAACCAATAAATGCATATTATCAAGAAAGTAAAGGTAAGGGAACATATGATATTGTAGTACAATATGAAGAAGAAAAATTTGATGAAGTAATGGAAGAAGTACTAGAATATCAATATGAACATAGTGAGAAGAAAGAATATACGAAAACCGTTGATTGTACAAAACTAAAAAAAGGAACTGAGATATATGAAAAAATAGCTCCTTATTGTCAAACAAGAACAGTTTTGTTAAATAAATATGGACAAGAAATAACTCAAGAACAATATATGCAGCAATGTATTAAGGACTTTGGATGTAAAAGTACAGAAAAATTAACAACTGCTGTATGTGATTACAAAGAAGCTAGTAAACAACCACATACAGTAAGAATAAAATATACAAAACATTTAGTTGGACAAAGTGTAAATAAGTTTATATCTTGCTCAGGAAGAAAGAATCAATTTATATATAGTTTGGATTCTTCAATTGGAAACGGATATGCTAATATAGATATATCTAGAATAAGAGAAGATATAGCTGGTCAAAAAGACTTTGAAATAAATTTATTATGTAATGGAATGTTCTGTACAAATTATGAATTAAGAAAATCAGGAAGTAATTCATGCAATAATGATTTAAATAATTATAATGGAAAATTTTCAAAGAGTATAAAAGATCCATCATTAAAATGTATATTAAATATGAGAAATGAAACAGAAAAATCATATTATGATTATAGTGAGTATTTCCATGTAAATACAGATTTATGTAGAATATATTGTAGTGATGAAGTAAGTTACTACTTAGCAGATAAAGTAACTGAGAATTCATCAAGGAATTTCTTATATAAAATAGATGTAGCTGGAACAGGATTTGAAAGTCAAGCAACTATGCCAATATCATCATATATAAGAGAAAAGAGAACATGTGTATCAGAGATATACTATAATACAGTAAAATTTAGAGATCCTGATAGTATTAGAAAGAGATATGATTTGAGTCTCACTGAATTACCTCCTAGCTCGAATTGGCAAACTTTAGTAGGAGTATTAAAAAATAAGGCAGCAAGAGAAAACTATAGAGGTGAAAATATAAATCAATTAGTATATGATTTATATAATTGTAATTTAGTAGATAATAATAATAATGATCCATCAAGCAAGCATTATAATGATTTTGGAGATGTATACATTGATGATAATAAACAATTAGTAGCACCAATTTCTGGAAGTAGAATAGTAAAAAAACCATCAGATAATAAAACTGGAATAACAAGAAAATATATAAATAAACAATATTCAGCTAGTAATAATTATGGACTTGTAGTACCAGCAAATAATGGTGCAGCAGGATCAGGTTGTGAATTAAAATTAGAGAATGGAAAGGTAATACAAAACACTTGTATAACTCATTCTCCTATAGAGTATCATTTTGGTTCAGAAGTAGATGGTAAAGTAGTAAATATGGAATCTATTTCTGGATTTAAGAAGATGAACATAAAATATTGTAATGGAGAAAATTGCTTTGATTATAAAAAATATGATTCTAGAAATTATACAGGTGCTAATGCTAATAAAGAATATAAATATACAAGTAAAGATCCAACAAGAACAAATATGGAATTCAATTTAAGTAATTTAGGATTTAGTATGATACATGTCCCAACAAATGATTATGTATTCTTCGATATGTCATTAGATGTAGGATTTTATAATAATTCAACATTTGAAGTAGAACCTGATACTGGAATTGTATATTATGAAGGAAAAACAGGACGTAATTATATGGTAAATGATGCATATACTTATCCAGTAGGAGTAAATGCATATAATGAATGTAAGTCATATGGTGAATATGAAGAGCCAGCAGTAGATAGTACATCTGAAAAATTTGAAGAATATAATGAAAAGTATCATAGATGTGAAATTACTCAAGAGTTTCATACATTTGCAACATTTAAAAGAAAGAATGAATTTGATAGTTTTACAAGAGAAGTAGCAACAAATGACAATGCAAAGAAGTTTTCTTGTTATGTAGATGTAAAAAAACCAAATCCAATTGAATCTTTATATACAAATGTAGATCCTAAGAATATGTTTCCAAGTGGATATAAAGGAGATAACTGGAAGACAGAAGCAGCTGAAAAATTAACATTGAAGATAGAAAAAACAGCTGAGCAAATAAGACAAGGAGATAAATTGCTTGATTATAGAATTACCTTAACACCAAGCCAAATAAATAACCTAAAAGAATATAATAAATCAAAAAAAGGAGATGAATCTTCAAGTGAATTAGTAAGCTATACAAATGAGTCATTAGTAGAAGGTTCATGTAAGATAAATAAAGATGAGAAAATATACCTTGATTGTAGAAGTGCATTTTTAGATATTTTGAGAAAAAATGGTGGAAAGACAGATTATGGAAATCTAGATTTTGACATATATGGTAAGAAGAGAGAAGGTTAATTAAAAACTTTCTCTTTTTTTGTTAAAAATATAATTGAATATTAAATATAAATTTGATAAAATATTTAATAGATAGTAGGTGAAAATATGAAAAGGTTAAAAAAATTATTTATTTGTTTAGTTGTTTTATTTTCATTTAGTCCTTTTATTAATGCAACTTGCAAAAATAATGAATTAAATGAATGGGCAGCAACTGCAGAAGTAAAATTTACAGAAGTTACTGATTTAGGACTTAGTGGTTCTGAGTATGCTTATTTACTTTCAGTTACTCCACCAAGAAATGACATTAAATTAAAATCAATTGATGTTAATGGTGTAGCAGCTGAATCTAAAATGCTACAAGCTGCTTTTGATCAAGAAGAAATATTAGCAGTTGGAGGTTATACTAATTTAGAAGAAGAAACATATACTATTGAAGTATATGGGGCTGAGAATAGTAAATGTCCGAATGAACTTTTAAAAACTCTTAAGTATACTGTTCCTAGATTCAATAGATATATTAAAGATAAGAGTTGTGTAGATTCTGATAGTGAATTATGTAAAACATTTACTAATGCTACTGCTGATATGACTGAAGCAGATTTTAAAGAAGCTATGAAAAAAGAAAATAATAGAACAAATCCAAATGGTTCTAGTAATATCTTAGCAATTATATTAGATTATGGATTATATATTATTATTCCACTTGCAATTATTAGTGCATTTTATTTAGTTAGAATAAATCAAGCTAAAAAAGAAGAGAGGGATAGATAATGAAGAAATCTTTAAAAATATTTATCCTTTCAATTTTTTTCTTTACATTTACAAATAATGTATATGCTGATAATGTATGTGATGTTGATATAAGAGAAGATAAAGATATAACCTCTGCAGGATTTCACGTAAACATGCCAATATGTAAAACAATGGAACAAGTTGGATGGGATGAAGTTGGTAGAACAACTGATGGTAGAAATGTTGCTTATAATATGGGATTACAACTATTAGATGTTTATTTTGAAGGTGAAGGACCTGATGGTAAAGCATCTGTTAGTGGAACAACACAAATACCTGTATGTAGTACAAATGAAAGAAGAGTAAGAGCTTATTTTACTTGTTCAGGTCTTAAAGAAACAACAAGAAAAACTAGAACTTTGTATTATTGTGATACTCTAGAATATAATAATTGTGTAGATCAATATAATAGTAATGAGCGTAGCCATATTGAAGATTTAGGTACGCATAAAAAGTATTATTATTATAAGTATGAATGTCCGGCAGGATTTACTGAAGGTGAATATGGAATATGTGAGAAAATATTCGATTATAACTATTCAGAATTAGCAACTTCTAATGTTGATGCTAAGGCAACTTGTACAAGTGCAACAGGTCTTAGTGAAGAATGTAATGATAAATGTTCTAAAGTAGAGTATGCTCTTGAGTGTCCTTCTTATAGATGTAAAACAGAAAATATTGAAATAAATGCATGTTCTCCGTCTTTTCGTTTAGGAGAAACAGATGTATATTGTGTAAACCCTGGTTTACCATTTGGAAGTAAAGGCTATAAATATGATCAACAATTTAATGTTAGAGAATGTGGCTCTAGTTATGCAACTACTGAATGTGGTTATGCAAATATTTTAATTGAAGGAAGATATCATACTATTGATAATGATAATATAAATTTAGCTTTAAGACTTTGGGGATATCATACAAATGCTCGTGGATTTGAAGACACTCATAAAACTGGTATTGCAAACAGACAAGGAGATAATTGTGGTACATCAGTTTACTTTATGAAAGATAGTCACGGTAATAGACCAAATGTTTATGAAGAAACATATAAATATATAATGGATAAAAATAGAGGTAATCTTTTTAATATAGCTCATCGAATAATATTAGATCAAGAGGATGGAGATGCTTATTTACCAAGTTATATTTCTAATCCAGAAACTAATAGAGAGCAATTTACAGGAGCAACATTTAATAAAATTGCTTGTAAAGGAACTGTTGGTGTTACTTGTGGCAGCGGTAACTATACAATAGCATTTGAGTTATTCTTTAATACTTTATTTGGTAATAAGTATATGATATCTCATTTAGATCATTTATATCCAAACGATGGGGAATTAATAGAATCTATAGATGTAACTGTTGAGCAAGGAGAAGATGATGATAATGCATGGATTATTGTTAAATATGATCCATCTGATATTAAAACTACATTAGGTGATGTGGAGGAAATTGATTGTAAAACATATAAAACTGATCCTAGATATAAGGATCATGTTAATGAAATCGAAAAATTCTGTCATAAGAGAATAAGATATTATAATCCACAAGGAACTGAAATTGGTAGGGAAGAATATGCAGAGTCATGTGGTACAAAATATTGGGGATGTAGATATAAAACAACAGTGACAGCTTTATGTAGGAAAAAAGATAAAAAGCAAACTATTAAAACAGTAAAAGTTAAAGAAACAAAACCAAAAAGTAGTTATAGTGTAAGAAGGTATATTGCTTGTGGTGCAACCAGTGCACAACAAGAAATGTATGCTTTCTTTGACGATGAAACTCCAGGTGATACACAAGAGATTAAAGAGGAAGATAAAATATATGAAGTTTTCTATAAGTGCACAGTACCATGTAATGATTATTCTGCAAGAGTAAAAGGTGAAAGTGCTTGTACTAATGAAGAACCATATAGTAAGACAATATCTGATCCATCACTTAGCTGTATAGTTAATATGGATAGAACTGAACAACTTGATATGTATGATTATTCAGATGATTTTGGAGTTAATACTAATTTCTGTAGAATTTATTGTAGTGATCAAGTTGAATATACATTAGCAGGTAAAAATGAAAAAGTATCTGGAAAAGCATTTAAATATGATGTAAGAGAAGTGGCAAAGAGTATAGATGTCAATAAATTTCCATTAAGTAGTGTTGTTAAACAAAAGAGAACTTGTGTATCTGAAATATTCTCAGATTATTTACCAACTAATATACCTTATGATAAAATATATGGATTAACAAATGAAGAATATAAAGATTTTCGTAGCTCTAATACTGTAGCAAAATTGATAAGTGTTATTGCTAATCATAAAGGAGAAGTTGATAGAACAACTAATAGACAAACTAACAATGAAAATATTAATCAAATAAGATACGATTTATATAATTGTAATTTATTCTATTTAAATAAAGAATTCTTAAGATCTCATAATTTATATAGACCTTCAAATTATTCAAAGCAATATGCAAGACTTTTAGTTGATCAAATGTATGAAAAAGACAGAGGTATGGATACATCTAAAAATTTCAGCGATATTGTAAAATATAATGGTGGAGCTATAATTGCTGAACATACTAATAATGGCGAAGGTGTAGAAACTGGAAGAGTGGGTTCAGGAGATAGAATAAATGTTGTTGAAAATGGAAAAAATGAAAGTGGATTTGGATTAACTAGTGTAAAATATTGTAGAAATACTGTTGGAAAGCCAGTATGTTTAGGATATCAAGCTGGTGCAAATGAAGATTATTCATATAGTGAGTTTGTAACTAATCCATCAAGTCAAGGTAAGATGACAATTAATCGTATAGAATATAAATATCCAACAGATAATTATGCTTTATTCCAAATTACTGCTGAAGCTGGTTTCTATAATCATCATAGATATCAAATATTCCCAAATACTGGTCATGTTACTGTTGATACAGAGTTTGATGATCTATTATATGCAGATGATTATACATATCCTTTAGATAAAAATGCATATAATGAATGCTCTAAACAAGATGCAGAAAAAGGATTGTGCAATGTAAGTCAAACAATTAATATTAGGACTTTTAAAAGAAATAATTATTCAACTGATCCATTCCTAGAAGCAACTAAAAATCAAACATTTACATGTACTATAAAAGTGGAGCCAACTACTGGAGATTGTATAGAAAATTGTGAAGGAAGTAAAACTCTTTATACTCCTGTTGATCCAAGTAATCCATTCCCAAACGGAGTAAGATCTGGATCTAACTGGGATACAGAAGTAGGTAAGAAGTTAATCGAAAAAATGGAAAAAACATCTGAATTATTAAAGGGAGATGAAATGATTGAGTATAGAATTACTCTTAACCCAAGTCAAATTAATGCTATTAAAGATTATAACAAATCTAATAGAAATTATTCAGATGAAAAACTAATATGTCCTAAAGATAACAAAATTGAACTTAATAATGATGTTGAATATAGTGGCTTCTATTATGGATGTAAGAGTGAATTCTTAAATACATTAAGAGCTCTTAGTCAAGAAGATTCAAGTGCTGGATATGGATCTTATGACTTTAATTTTGATGGAGTATCTAAGTATACTAAAAATCATCCAGAACCATAGAAAGATTTTTAAAAATCTTTCTTTTTATTTGATTAAATTTATGTTAAAATTAATATGTAAGGTGATAATATGTTTAAAATAAAAAAAGAATCTAAAGAAGTACCTATGAAAAACTATGTTATAGTTTTAATAGTTAGTGTATTAGTTATTATTATTACGTTATATGTAAGATCTTTTTACTTAAATTATCAATCAATTAATACTGAAAATAGTATTTTTGAAGGTAAAAGTATTAATCAATTAAATATGGATGATATAAATTATGCAGTTAGTGAAACTAATGAAGTAATAATGTTTGTTAGTTATAATGGTAATAGAACAATATCTAACATGGAAATGAGACTTTATAAGGAAATTGAAAAAAAGAATCTTAATGATATAATACTTTATTTAAATGTTAGTGATAAGATGGATACATATGTTAGTACTTTAAGAAAACAATTTTCTACTTGTTCTGTAGATATTAAGACAGCGCCAATGCTAATATATATTAAAGATGGTAAGTGCGTAGAGGTATATGATAGTAGTAAGGAATTAATTAGTTATAAAACTTTTAATACTTTACTTTCTAAATATGGAATTGAATGATTTCATATTTTTTTTTATGTAAAATTATGTTATTATTATAATATAGCATATAGGAGAGTAAATGAAAGAATATGTTGTATTAACTATAATAAATAATACATTAGTCTTTAATTTTAGAACTATTCAAGAAGAAGAAAAAGTATTTGTTAATAAGAATAGTTATTATAAAGACTCTCTTTATTATGCATTAAAATATTATAAGAGACATGAAAAAGAAATAATAAAATCAATAATTGAGAAGTATAATAATACAATTAATACAATAAATATTAAAAGATTAGTTACTTTTAAATATCCTGCTTATATTGTTGATAGATTAAAGATTGAAAACTTGGTTTTAGATTTTTTATCTACTTTAGATATTCAAGATTATAAGTTATTTTTAGGATGTAATTCTCTTAAAAATATATATTGTTATTATATGCCTAAAAATATTAAAAATAATTTTATTAATAAGGGTGTAAATATTGTTACATCTTCTATTAAAGAAATATCTGATGAATTTTTAAATCAACAAGATGCTTTTGAAAATGATACATTGTATTATAAAAATGTTATTAAGATAAAAAAAGATTATCCTAATTTGATTAGTGATTTAACTGAATTTTTAAAAATCAATTATAATTTAAAAGCTATTCATATTTATACTTATTCTAAAGAATTAATTGAATCTATAGTTGATTTAGTAAAACATGATGAATCAAGAAATGTAATTGTATTTTTACATCAAGGGTATGATAAAGGTGACTTCATTGGTAGTAATTTTACTTGGCTTAAAGAGCTGAGTGATAAATGTAAAGAGGATTATACTTGTGAATTTAGAATTATATATGCTAATGCATTTTTAAAGAATAATTTATTTAAGCAATTAACATTTAATAATCTGAAACTTATATCTATTTTATGTGTTTATGTATGTATTGTATCTTTAATACTTATTAAATCTTATGATTATATTGAAAAAATAAGTATAGATCAATTAAAAACACAATTACTTGGTGATGCTTCTAATACTATTGTTGAAGAAGATGGAGAAGAAGAGGATGATGAGGATTTTGAATATAGAGAAGAATTACCAGATGAAGATGATGCTAATCCTGCAGGAACACCTAAAGAGAAGATAAAGAAGAAATATAGTTTTGATACATCTATTAAAGCATTAAAGAAAATTAATAAAGAAACTAAGGCATATTTAGTTGTTAAAAATACTGAAATATCTTATCCTGTAGTACAACATTCAGATAATAATTATTATTTAAATCATGATATATATAAAAGGAAAACTTATGTTGGATGGATTTTCTTTGATTATAGAAATAATACTAAAACATTTGATGATAATAATATTATATATGGTCATAGTATGTTAAATGGTATGATGTTTGGTACTTTAAAGAAAACTCTTAATGCATCTTGGAGAAAGAATAAAGATAATTTAATAATTAATTTAACTAAAGCGGATGGGGATTATAAATTTGAAATTTTCTCTATATATAAAGTTAATTACACAACTGATTATTTAAAAGTTAATTTTGATTCTAAGGAAGATAAAGAAGAATTTATAAAATTAATTAGAGGTAGAAGTAATTTTAAGAGTAAAGCAGAAGTAACTGCTGATGATACAATTCTTACTTTGTCAACATGTTTTGGATCTAATAACAAAAGACTTGTAGTTCATGGAGTTTTAATTAAAGATAAGGAGGAAAGTGTAAATGAATAAAAAAGTGTTTTTAATAATATTATTATTTATTCCTTTTATGATTAGTGCTAAGGAATGTGATTATGATAGACATGAAGAATATGAAAAGCTTGCTGGTAATATTACATACGAGAATGATTATGTAAAGAGTGAGAATAGATTTAGTATTGTTATTTATAATATGTTTGAAGATATGTATGCTAATTATAATGGAAAAAAATATAAACCTAATGCAGAAAATACTGTAACAGTTCCAAATATAACACCTGGTAGTAATGTTATGATATATATATATGCTGATGATGGATGTGCTGAAATTAAAGTAATTAACGAAATGGAACCTTATTTTAATCCATATTATGGAACATCAGTATGTTCTGGATATGAAGATAAAATAGCTGTATGTCAATTTCAATTTACATCTTCTAAAGTAACAGAATCACTAATAGAGGAAGCTAAGAAGAATTATGATCATATAATTGTTCAAAATCCTGAAAAAGAAGAAGATGAAAAAAAAGATGGATTTGTTTACCGTATATTAGAATTTATTAGAAATTGGGGTATTAAAATCTTATTAGTTGCTTTAACTACATTTGGTGCTATTACATTATATAGCTCTAAATTAAGAAAAATTAAACATGGTATTTAAAAATTAAAAAAAGTTTGTTATAATATTGTTAGATATATAATAGTTTGAAAGGAATTGTATATGAAAGAGTCATATTGGGGATATTTATTTATAGGATTAGGTTTGGGTATTTTTGCAGTTATATTATTAGCTCAAAATCTAACTTCAACTAATGAACAAGATTACCATCTAACTAGAGAAGATGTTAAAGCTGCAATGTTGGAGGCTGTTGATTATGGTAGTTTCAGAGAATCTGGTAAGCTTGTAATGTCTAAGGAAAAATTTGTTGCTGTTTTTACTCGTAGATTTGCAGAAAGTGTGCCTGCTGATAGAACATATCAATTAGATTTTTATGATATTTCTGAATTTCCTCCTAAGGCAACAGTTAAGGTAAGTACTAAAACTGGAGAACAAGTAATAAATGATTCAGTAGTTGATTATGATATTAACACTTATTTAACAGCAATACTTGAAACTGTACCTGATGAAGATTTAAAGAAGAATGCAGAAGTTGATGGACATTAAAAAAGTATCTAGAAAAACTAGATATTTTTTTATTTGTAGTGTTGAAATATAAAAATAAAATGTGCTATAATTATATAGAATAGAGTAGTGACTTAAGGAGGAATAAAATGGGAAGCATTATTTTATCAATTAAACGTTTTTTTCAAAATAAAAATACAGTTACAATTTTTGCTTTATTACTTGCAGTAGCAATAATTTATTATGCTTATAATTATAGAATTAAAAAAAGTACAGAGCCGGTTAATATACCATATGCAACAAGGGAATTGGGTCCAAGAACATTGATTACTGATGAGATGGTATCAATTCGAAAGGTACCAGGAGGAATTGTTACAGAGGATGTTGAACAAAATAGAGCAAGTATTATTGGACAGTATGTATTAAATACTGCAGTAATTCCAGAAGGTAGTATGTTTTTTAAATCTACTATTGGAAGTTGGGATGAACTTCCAAAATCTCCATATGAAAATATTGGTAATGGTCAAACATTGTCTTCAATTTCAGTTAATATGTCTACAACATATGGAAATTCAATTTTCCCAGGTAATTATATTGATATATACTATACTACACGTGATCCTGAAAGTGGAAAAGTGTGGATTGGTAAATTTATGCAAAGTATTAGGGTATTAGATGTAATTGATAGAAATAATCAAAGTGTATTTGAAACAATTGGTACACCAAGAACACCGGATCAATTAATATTTAATTTAGATGAAAGTGAATTTAGATTATTTGAAAAAATTAAAGGAGTTGGAGGGATACAATTATTTCCTGTTCAAAGAAATGCAAATTATTCAAATAATCCAGAACCTACAAAAATAGTTGGAAATGAATTTAAAAAGTTTGTAGAAGCTAAGGCTGTTGAAGATTCAGTTATTGATGGAGGTAAGAAATAATGGGTTTTATAGGTAAAATATTTAAAAATAAACAAATTGTAACTATTGCTGCTTTGATAGTTTGCTTCTTGATTTTAGTAGTTGCTTATAACTATAGAGTTAATCAAGCTATTGATGCAGTAAATGTACCTGTAGCAAAAGAAGATTTACAACCAAGAACACTAATAACTGAAGATTGTTTTGAAACAATCAAAGTTGCTCAATCTATGTTAACATCAAATGTTATTATTAATACTAGCGAATTAGTTGGTGAAAAAGATACTCCAGCTAAATATGTAAACTATAATACATTTATTCCTAAGGGAAGTATGTTTTATAAATCTGCTGTTACAACATGGGATAATATGCCAGATTCAGCATGGTCTGATATTCCTGATGGTAATACAGTTATATCATTAGATTTAGATGAAGATGATGTATTTGGTAACTCAATTTTCCCTGGAGATAAAATAGATTTATATTTTACAGGAAAAGATACAAATGGTAAATATTATATTGGACCACTTATTAAAGGTATTACAGTTCTTGCTGTAAAATCTAATGGAACACATATTTTTAAAAGAACTGCTGAGCAAACACGTGCAAATAATTTGATTTTTTCAGTTGAAGATAGTAAGTTCTTATTTTTAAAAAGAGCAATGAATGTTGGAGGAAGAATTATTCCAGTTCCAAGAAATGCTCAATATACAGTTGATGGACAAGAACAAAAAGGTTCTCAATATATAACAAATATAATTAATTCTAATTCAAAAGTATCAACAGATGATGTTAATACAAATAAGAAAAATGAAATAAAATTAGTTGATTAATAATTAAAAAAACAAGAAAAAAGAAAGGGTATTAATATGGATGCAATTGTATTTTCACAAATAGATTTTGGTTTATTACAACCATTATTAGATAATGATGATATTACAGATATTTCATATTCTAATGGCGGACAATTGTGGGTTAAGACTCTTTCAAAAGGTGTTTATCGAGAACATATTGAAGGATTAACAAATGAAGTAATGGAAAAACTTGCATTTCAATGTTCTAATGTTATGGGTAAAACATTTAATATGGCTCATCCATTACTAGATGCAGAGAGTGCTGAGTTACGTTTGAATTTTGT
>Ga0247611_10002335_pt1 | contig 30858 bp, 24 predicted proteins | sample 177DNAGHGhighgp2_FD_192422 | JGI IMG/M metagenome (GOLD analysis project Ga0247611, IMG submission 192422) | Sheep rumen microbial communities from Palmerston North, Manawatu-Wanganui, New Zealand - 1770 DNA GHGhigh gp2 | ecosystem: Host-associated > Mammals > Digestive system > Stomach > Rumen... | reverse complement strand
GCCTTCGGCAATTTTGCACACAAATTTGCTACGCAAATTTGGCGCACTGCGAACAAAGACGGGGACATTTGACGAAAAATATTATTATTCAGTATTGCGTAATGTCCCCTTTTGTTCTTTTATAGGAGATATGCAACAAATTCCTATAAAATAAGCCTTTAGCTATTGACAACAATATTAAACTGTGTTAAAATTTAGTACTGTAAACTGCTTAACTAAGGTCCGAAAACATTGTAAAATATACAATTACCTAGGTTGGAAGTTAGCGAGTATACAAAAAGGGAGGTGCATTTAGAATGTACGCAATAATCGAAGCATGTGGAAGACAATATAAGGTTGCTGAAGGTGATACAGTATTTTTTGAAAAATTAGATACTGAAGAAGGAAAGAATGTATCATTTGATAAGGTAGTTATGATTTCAAATGATGGTAAAGTCCAAGTTGGTAGCCCTTATGTTGCAGGAGCAAAAGTAGACGGTAAAGTTGTTTCTCATGGAAGAGGAAAAAAAGTTTTAGTATTCAAATACAAAGCTAAAAAGAATGAGAGAAAGACAAGAGGTCACAGACAAGATTATACAAAAGTAGAAATTACTTCTATAAAAACAAAATAATCAAAATAAATTAATTTATGAATAAATAGATCGAAAGGAGTGAATCTTTCATGGCACATAAAAAAGGTCAAGGTAGTGTTAAGAACGGTAGAGACAGCGAGTCAAAAAGACTTGGAGTAAAAAAGTCAGATGGACAAGTTGTTAGAGCGGGAAATATAATTATTAGACAAAGAGGAACAAACGTACATCCAGGAACTAACGTTAAAAAAGGTAGTGATGATACTTTATTTGCATTAGTTGATGGTACTGTTAAATTTGAAAGAAAAGGCAGAGATAAAAAACAAGTTAGCGTTTATCCTGCAGAATAATTATTAAGAGTATAAAGAACTATAATCAGATGATTATAGTTTTTTTTTATAATTAAAAATATTGAAAAAAAAATAATTATATGATTAAATATTTTATATTGAAAGTTATTTTTATGTACAAAGGAGTAAGCAATATGAGCGGAAAATTGTTGCCTATAATGATTATTATAGTTTTTTTGATTGTAGTAGGAGCTGTTCTTTTTTTATTTTTACATAATAATCCACCTCCAGTTCCACCACCAACACCACCTGTTGCGAATGAACCACCAGAATTTTCTGTAAATCAAGAGGTGAATGAAGAGGAAGGCGTGGTAAATGTTTCAATAGACACATCAGAAAGCCCTGTCGAGGTTAATAGGACAGTGTTATTAAATATGAGTGATGAGGTGATTGAAGAAAAAGAGGGAGCTGAAGCTAGTTTTAGTATTTCAGAAAATGGTAAATATAAAATTACAGCATATGCAGTCAACGAACGTCAAAGGACTAAAACGATAAATGTTTTAGACGTACCAGAAAAAAGGAAGTCAAATCCATATGTTCCAGAAAACTTTAAAGTTTTAAAAAGTAGAGATGGTGATATAAGTCCAGATGATGGATTTGTTGTTGCTGATGAAAACAATAATCAATACGTTTGGGTACCAGTTGAAAGTGGAAATTTAGCCAGAGATACAGCATATGAGGCAAATTATGAAGATGATGCTTCTGAACTAACAAATAGTGTATCTAAATATTATGGATTTTATGTTTCAAGATTTGAGGCTTCTAGAGCGGAGTATGATGAGGAAGCTGCAGCAAGTGTTCAAGGAAAAATGCCTTGGACAGAGGTTGACTTCAATGAAGCTCAAAATGCTTCAAGACGTGTTGCTGAAGTTTTAGGATATGAAGGATATACGACAAGTTTATTAAGTAGTTATGCTTGGGATACTATTCTAAATTGGGTAGATAAAGATGCAGATTCTAAAGATTTTTCACAAAGTACAGAACTTGGAAATTACAGTGGTACTGTAGTCCCTACAGGACAGACATCTTCAGATAAAGTAAAGAATATCTATGATTTAGCTGGAAATGTTAAAGAATGGTCTACTGAAATTGATAGAAACTTGACAACTTCAATGGCTAAGAACAGTAAAGATAAACAAACTATTTTATATAGAATGATTCGTGGTGGCAGTGCAGAAATAGCAAACACACCAGCTGATAGAAGAGGGTATCCAGAAAATAACACCAACCAAACATGGGGATTTAGATATATTTTATTTAAGAATTAAGAGGTGTATGTAATGCTTTATATTAGAGATTTAATTAGAAAGAAAAGAAAAAAGGAAGAACTAACAACAGAAGAATTAGATTTCTTTGTTGAAAGCTACAACAATAATACTATTCTTCCTGAGCAGATTTCAGCGTTAGTAACGTTGATGTATGTTAACGGCCTTTCTTATAGAGAAATATCATATTTAGCTGAAAAAGTATCACAAACAGGAAAAATACAAGATTTATTTAAATTCTCTGATAAAGTATTAGATATTCATCCAATTGGTGGAATTGATGATAAGATTGTAGTAATTTTGCTAGCAGTTTTTGCTACACTAAAATTACCTGTAGTAAAAATAGTAGATAGAGAAGTGGGATTTTTAGATAGAATAATGGACATAGGCGGTTATAAATTAGAAACGCAGTATGATGTTATTAAGGAAAGAATAGGAGACGAAATTGTAATCATTGATGAACCAGAAGAGATTGCACCACTTGAGTTAAATTTATATAAACTTAGAAATGATATTGCTTGTAATGATGACACATCGCTAATAGCTATTAGTTTAATGAGCCAAAAGCTAGCCATGGGAGTTAAAAATGTAGTTTTTGATATCACATATGGTGAGAAGGCATATGTAAAAACATTACAAGATGCTAGAAAACTTGCAAAAATTTTATGCCAAATGGGCAAAGAAACATCAAAGGGAATTAAATGTGTAATTACAGCGATGGATGAGCCAATAGGCAAGTATTTTGGTAATGTTTTAGAATTAAAAGAAGCTTGTGAAGCTTTAAATGGAGATATGTCGCCAGACGTTAAAATTATGGTTGAAGAACTAGGAAATTCAACCATGCAATTAATAAACCCTTTATCAAAAAAAGATGAGAATATAAAATTAATAAATGAAGCTATTAATAGTGGAAGTGCATATGAGACTTTGAATGGATATTTGGCAGGCATTGGATTAGAATTAGATGAAGCTGTTAATGTCGTTCCAGTACTTTCACCGTTTGAAGGATATGTAGAAGAAATAAATGTTTCTGCAGCAAGGGTACTCGCAAAAGAATTAAACGCAATTAGGTATAATAAAGAAGAATTTGTTGACCTTGGTTCTGGACTTGAATTTTGCAAAAAAATTGGAGATAGAGTAAATAAGGGCGATATTCTTGGAGTTATTTATACAAACGACACTGATAAAGTGCCACACGCAGTGGAGTCTTTCTTAGATATGTATAAACTCTCAAATAAAAAGGTAAAAGTTGTTCCTAGAGTAAGAGAAGTATTATGATGCTTCTCTTTTTGTTTTATAGTAAATAACACCCTATTGAAAAAAAATGGAATTTGAGATATAATACTTGCACGTTTGTGGAGGTATTGTTTAAGATGAATGAATATAGAACTCATAGTTGCGGAGAATTAAGGCTTTCAGATGTTAATAAAGATGTTAGATTAGCAGGATTTGTTCAAAAGATTAGAAATCTTGGAAAAATGATTTTTATAGATTTAAGAGATGAAAATGGTATAACACAAGTAGTTGTTAATGAAGAATCAAACATAGATCTATCAAATGTCAACAAAGAATGTACAATCACAGTATATGGAAAAGTTGTGGAAAGAAGTAGCAAAAATTCAAAACTTCCAACAGGTGATATTGAGATAGAAGTAAAATCATTAGAAGTATTAGGAAAGTGTAGAAATTCACTTCCATTTGAAATTAACGATGATAGCCAAGATGTTAGAGAGGATTTAAGATTACAATATAGATTTTTAGATTTAAGAAACGAGAAATTACATAATAATATCAGAATGCGCTCTAAAATAATGAAAGATTTTAGGGCTGCTATGGATGAGCTTGGTTTTATTGAAATTCAAACACCGATTTTAACAAGTTCTTCACCAGAAGGCGCGAGAGACTTTATAGTTCCTAGTAGAATTCATCCAGGTGAGTTTTATGCTTTACCTCAAGCACCACAACAATTCAAACAATTGCTTATGGTGTCGGGATTCGAAAAGTATTATCAAATTGCACCTTGCTTTAGAGACGAAGATCCTAGAGCAGACAGAAGTCCGGGAGAGTTCTATCAATTAGACTTTGAAATGGCTTTTAGTACTCAAGAAGACGTGTTTGAAGTGATGGAAAGAGTACTTCCAAAAGTATTTAAGCAAAATTCAACATGGAAAGTAGATGAAGGTCCATTTGTAAGAATACCATATAAAGAAGCAATGGAAAAATATGGCACAGATAAGCCAGACTTAAGAAACCCTCTTATAATCCATGATTTAACAGATATATTTGAGGGTACTGAGTTTAATGCGTTCAAAAATAAAACTGTTAAAGCTATTGTTACAGAGAACATGGAGGAAAAACCTAGAAAGTTCTTCGATACTATGTCTGAATATGCAGTAAGTGAGCTTGAAGCCAAAGGACTTGCATGGGTAAAAATAGATAATGAAGGAAATCTAAATGGTGGCATTAGTAAATTTATAGACGATGATAGAAAAGAAAAAATATTTGATAGAATGCAGGTAAAAAATGGATCAGCTATTTTCTTTATTGCAGATGAAATAAAGAAAGCAGAAAAAATTGCAGGTGGAGTTAGAATCAAGTTAGGTGAAGAATTAGACATACTAGAAAAAGAAGTATATAGATTTTGCTGGATAGTTGATTTTCCAATGTATGAATTATCAGATGAAGGAACAATAGATTTTAATCATAATCCATTTTCTATGCCACAAGGTGGGCTAGAAGCATTAAATACGATGAATCCACTAGATATTGTTGCATATCAATATGATATTGTATGTAATGGATTAGAATTGTCATCAGGCGCAGTTAGAAATCACGATCAAGAAATAATGATAAAAGCATTTGAGATTGCAGGATATACAGAAGAGGATGTAAAGGGGAAATTTGGAGCATTATATAATGCATTTAGTTATGGAACACCTCCTCATGCTGGCGCTGCACCAGGACTTGATAGAATTATTATGCTTCTTGAAGATGAGGGAAATATTAGAGAAGTAATTGCATTCCCTAAGAACAAAAAAGCAAGAGATTTGTTGATGGGAGCACCTTCAAGTGTTACAGAAAAACAACTTGAAGAGGTTCATATAAAAATCGTAGAAGATAAGTAATCATATTATAAATAATGAGGTGTTTATGAAAAAAGAAAAAAGAATTATTTTACTATTTTTGATAATTCTAAGTATTTCTATTAGTTCATTTGCAATGACTGGTGAGGTTATTGTAAGTGCTACTAGAATTAGAGAAGAAGCCAGTACTTCATCAGAAATAGTAGATACCATTTATCAAGAGGATAAAGTCGAAATAATGGGAGATAATGGTGATTGGTATCAGGTTTCATTTAATGGTAAGGATGGTTTCATAAAAAAAGACTTTCTAAAGGTTACAAATGAGGAGCCAGCTAAAGAAGTTCAAAATCAGGTTGATACTAATAATAATACTGTGGCTTCTCAAACTAATACAGTGACAGCGCAGAATAATAGTGAAAGTTCACCAAATAGTAATATTCAAAAGGAAAAAATTACACTTACGAATACTATAGAACTTAGAAATGCGCCAAGCCTTATTTCTCAGAAATATACTACAATAGCAGCAGGAGTACAAATTGAGAAACTGTTTGAAATTGGAAATTGGTTTCAAGTGACTGATGGAGTGCATGTAGGATGGGTTACAGAGCAAAGAATTCAAAATTCACTTATTAATGAACAGACTACACCAACTGCTGAAAATGCAAGTGAAAAGAAAGATGTTGTAGAGGAAAAAAACGAAGAAAAACAACCTGAAAATTCTGAAGAAAATAATGAAAATACTGAAACATCTTTAAATAAAAAAGGGATAGTTATTGTCGAGACTGCTAATGTTAGAGAAAAAGCTACCAAAGATTCAGAAGTAATAGATGCATTAGATGAAAATGACATTGTTATTATCCAAGCTGAAGAAGGAGATTGGTACAAAGTAGTAAAGGGAAGCATTTCAGGTTACGTTAATAAAAAACTAATAGATACTAATAATGTAACATCAAGAAGTTTAACAAATAGTAGAGTAAATGGAGAAAACTCTGCAATTGAAGTGTCAAGCGAGGATAATACTCAAGCACCTGCGGCTGCTAATGATGTTATAAATGCAGCAATGCAACCAGAAACTATTAATGTAACATCTGTTAGTGGCAGAGGTACTGAAGTAGTGAATTTAGCACAGTCTTTTATGGGTACTAGATATGTTAGTGCTGGAAAATCACCAGCGACAGGATTTGATTGCTCTGGATTCACATATTATATTTATGGCCAATTTGGAGTGTCTCTTGGAGGATCAGCTGCGTCACAAAGCTCAGCAGGCACACCGGTTGATAGAAGTAATTTACAACCTGGAGATTTGTTGTTGTTCTACGATGAAGGAATGACTAAAATTGGGCATGTTGGAATTTATGTTGGAAATGGAGTATTTGTTCATAGTGCTAACCCAAAAAGAGGGGTAGTTACTGATAATCTTAATACAAGTAGTTATTACAATGCAAGATATGTGGGGGCAAGAAGATTAGTTTAGAGGAGAACGACAATTAAGAAGATTTTTATTATAATTATTATGGGGCTATGTATACACATAGCCCTATCTTTTTATTTTCTAAAGCCTAACTATCAAAAGGAGTTTTATAGAGGAAATGCTGAAATAATAGATATATATAAAGATAAATATATTTGTAAGCTATTAGATTTTCATCCTAAGAATAAGGTAATAATAAATTTTAATAATAGTGAAAGTCTAAAACCAGGAGATGTCATCAAGATTAGTTCTAAGATTGAATTTGCCCAAGAGTCTCGAAATTATGGCGGTTTTAATTACAGAAAGTATCTTCAAAGCCAAGGTATTTATGGTATGATGAATATTAAAAACTATTTAAAAGTTAAAACTAATAAGGATATGTATTATTATTTTGGAAATATTAGAATGAAGTGTTTTGAATTTTTAGATGAACAATATGAAGCAGAGTATAGTTCATTTCTAAAAGGCATTTTATTTGGATATAAAAACGAGATCGATAGTAGTGTGAAAGAAGATTTTAAAAATAGCAGTTTGTCACACGTTATAGCAATTTCTGGTATGCATATATCATACGTTGTTTTATTATTAGAAACTGTATTTAGTTTAACCAAAATACATAAAAAATTTTATAGAGTACTACAAGTCATGATATTAATACTATTTATGATTTTCACTGGAATGTCTCCATCATGTATCCGTGCATGCCTAATGTACATATATGTATTGATTGGCAAGTGTATGGATAGGAAACCTAATGTATATATAGGAGGTGTAATATCCATATTGATTATTCTTGTAATCAATATATATAGTATCTATAATCTTGGGTTTTGGCTTTCATATCTCTCAACACTAGGGATTATTTGTGCGAGTGGTTTTATTTATAAAATGATTACTAAAAAGATAAATAAAAACAATAGTGTAATACGATATGTGATTCAATGCTTTAGCATATCTTTGGCCTCTCAAATATTCATTTTACCTGTAACAATTTATGCTTCCAATACTTTTTCTTTAAGTTTCTTTATTCCGAACTTTTTAATGTCCATTTTAATTGGACCAATTATTCTCATAGGATATATGAGTACATTGCTTTCAAAGACATTTAGCCATTTATCGCTATTTTGTAACATAATTGAAAAAGTAATGCTTAAACTAGCATTTATTATAGCTAAGTATTCAAAAATTTTACCCTTATCAATGATTCATATACCGACTCCAAGTGTATTGACTATAGCTATGTATTACTATATTTTATTTAGCATTATAAAATACTCATACACAAATAAATACAGTTTTTGTAAAATAATGTACAGGAGTAAGATGAGTATAACTATCAAAAAAGCCACTGTTATATTGACTATTTTAGTATTGTTAAGTTCTTTAGTGATTAAAAAAATTCCAAATGACCTAAAAATATACTTTATAGATGTGGGACAAGGTGATTCATGTTTGATTGTAACACCACGCAATAAAACAATATTAATAGACGGGGGTGATGGAGATGGAGATAGTTATGATTATGGAAAAAATGTAGTCTTTCCATATTTGATGGATAGAGGAATAAATAAATTAGACTATATAATGATTTCTCACTTTGACAGTGACCATGTAGGAGGCCTTTTTTATATTTTAGATAATTTAAAGGTGGGAAATATAATTATTTCAGTACAGGGTGAGAATAGTGAAAACTTAGAGAAATTTCAAAAGATAGTAAAAAAGAAAAAGTTAAAAGTGACAGTGGTAAAGAAAGAAGATACTATAAAAATTGAGAAACATATCTATTTTAGAATCCTATGGCCAAGGGCGCAAAAGCTAATAAAGGAAAACTCACTAAATAATAATTCTATGGTTTGTAAATTATACTACAAAGGATTTTCAATGCTTTTTACTGGGGATATAGAGAATGCTGAAAGTGAAATACTTAAAGAGAATGATTCGAGAGATGTACAGTCAACTATCTTAAAGGTTGCTCATCATGGTTCAAATACATCGAGTAGTCAAGAATTTATAGATGCGGTAAATCCGAGAATTGCATTAATAGGAGTAGGGGAAAACAATAAGTTTAATCACCCTAGTGATGAAGTAATAGATAGAATGAAATCGAAAGGAATAATTATTTATAGAACGGACCAAATGGGAGAAATCTCTATTATAGTGGATAATGATGGGAAAATGAAAATCAAAAAGAGATTACCATAAAGTAATCTCTAATAATTCATTAAACGCTAAATTTTAATTTGCCATTTTCAATATATCCATGTATAGTTTGACCTGCTACAACTGTATTTCTAAGAATCATTTCTGCAATTTCATCCTCAACAAATTTTTGGATAGCTCTTCTCAAAGGTCTTGCACCATACTTAAGATCTGTACCGACATCAACAAGGAATTTTTTAGCATCATCATTTAGTTCAAGTTTAATTTCTTTTGATGATAATGCATCACTTGTCTTAGAAAGAAGTAGATCTACAATTTGAATAAGCTCTGTTTGAGTAAGAGGTTTAAACACTATAGTTTCATCAACTCTGTTTAAAAACTCTGGTCTAAATACATCTTTTAACGCAGAAAGAATTTTTTCAGAACTTGTCATTGTTGCATTATTTCCGAATCCAATAGAATTTGTGTTAAGATTAGAACCTGCATTTGATGTCATTATAATAATAGTATTTTCAAAACTTACTGTATTTCCCTGGCTATCCGTTAGTTTACCATCATCAAGAACTTGAAGCAAAATATTGAATACATCTTGGTGGGCTTTTTCAATCTCATCTAGTAGGATAATAGAGTATGGATGTCTTTTAACTTTTTCTGTAAGTTGACCAGCATCATCATAGCCAACATATCCTGGAGGAGAACCAATAAGTTTTGAAGTAGAATGACTTTCCATGTACTCTGACATATCTATCCTAATAATACTATCTTCGCTACCAAACATTTCATAAGCTAATGCTTTTGCAAGCTCTGTCTTACCTACACCAGTTGGTCCAACAAAAATGAAAGAAGGTGGTCTTTTTGAACTCTGTAGTCCAGCACGATTTCTTCTAATTGCTTTTGATACAGCTGATATTGCGTCGTCTTGAGAAATAACATGTTTGTGCAAGCTAGCTTCTAAGTTAAGAAGTTTTTCAGTTTCAGCTTCTGTAATTTTAGTAACTGGAATTTTAGTCCATCTTTCAATAACTTCAGCTATGTCCTGAATACCAAGTACTGAAGGTTTAAGGTTTTTTTCGATTTCATTCATTTTTTCAGTAAGATTGCATTCTTTAGTTTTTAAGTCAGCAGCCTTTTGATATTCTTCAATAGAATCTGAAGAAACGGCGTCTTCTTTTTCTTCAGCTACTTTTTTTAACTCATTTTTAATAAGCTCTAATTCAAATAGCTCCTTATTTAGTAAGTTTATCTTTGAACATGCTTCATCTATTAAATCTATAGCCTTATCAGGTAAAAATCTATCGTGAATATATTTTTCAGACATCTTGACTGTTTTTTCTATGATATCATCTGTGATTGTAACTTTATGAAAGTCTTCATAATACTTTTTGATACCTTTAATAATATCAATAGTATCTTGTACAGATGGTTCTTCAACAATTATAGGTTGGAAACGTCTTTCTAAGGCAGAATCCTTTTCAATGTATTTTCTATATTCTTTAAGAGTAGTAGTACCTATTAGTTGAATTTCACCATTTGTAAGAGATGGTTTTAAAATGTTTGCAGCATTCATTGAATGCTCTGCATCACCAGCTCCAATTATGTTATGTATTTCATCTATGACAAGAATAATATTTCCATAAACTTTGCATTCATCAATTAATGATTTCATTCTTGCCTCGAATTGACCCCTAAATTGAGTTCCAGCAATAATTGCCGTCATATCTAGAAGATAAACTTCTTTATTAAGTAGCTTGGCAGGAACTTCTTGATGAGCAATTTTAAGCGCTAAACCTTGTGCAATAGCGGTTTTACCAACACCGGGTTCACCAATTAAACAAGGATTATTTTTAGAACGCCTATTAAGAATTTGAATCATTCTTTCTATTTCTTGTTCACGCCCGATTACTATATCTAGTTCATTATTTTTAGCTTTTTCTGTAAGATTAGTGCCAAAACTATCTAAAAATCTTTTTTTGTTTGATTTTGATTTTTTTTGAGTTTTTACTGTTTTTGCTGAATTCGAATGACTTTCTTCACTAGCATTATCTGTATGCCTAGAATGATTATTTGTGTTTGAATTATTCTCAACGTTGTCAGATTTAAAAATACCGATAATGCTTTTTAATGGATTTGAATCGTCATCTAAATTAACATTTTCAAGATCTTCAGAAGTAATGCCAAGGTTTTCAAGATTCATGTTTTCTGAAAAGTCTTTTAGAATGTTTTCAAATTGATTAGACATGTTTTCAAGTTCTTCACTAGAAATGTTAGCATTCTTTGCTAAAACATCAAGTGGATTAATACCTTTTTCTTTTGCACAATTATAGCAAAGGCCTTCAACAGTCTTTTTCCCATTTTCATATTTATTTAAAAAAACCACTGCAGTGTTTTTATTACATACTGAACAAATCATATATTTTTTCTCCCTAAGTAATATTATCTGTAAGTATAATGATACAATATTTTTAATATCAAGTCAATCTATTTTTCCTTAAAAAATAATGTATACAAGCTTAAAATTAGCAATATCAATATAAAAGTGCTAATAAAAAATCTGATGATTGTTTATTAGCGTAGCCAAATTATTATGATTGATATTTTTTTTAATAAATGTTATAATGATAACGATTTTAGAAATAAAAGGAGATTCAAATGAGAAGGGCTATAATACGCTTTGTTGCGTCACTAGAGGATAGTCAGAAGTATCACGTTTTTATAGCAGTAATAGTAGCATTATGCATTGTAGCAATTTGTATAGGAATCTATGTAGATAAGTACTACAAATATGCAGAAATAGATCCACTTATGATGGGAATTAGAATTGGAAACAAAAAATCTGCAGAAGAAATTGTTACACTTAAAGCGTCATTTAATGAGCTTTTTTCAAATGACGTAAAATCTACAGCTGATGAAGATAGTGAGGAATATAATTTTGAAAGAATCAATGAATCACTAGGCAGTATTGTCTATAACGCATATGATTTGCAACAAGACACTGATTTTTATAATGTTGATGCAGATATCCCACAATTAAATATAAATGCTGAAAATGCAAAAAAAATAAACCAAGAGATTTATGAAACATATTACAAAACAGCATACATAAAAATGAGAAATATTGAGGGAATGACAGTATATAATGTAAAATTTGCTGCATTTGTTAATAATACATACTTGTCATTAGTTATTAAATCCACCCTAAAAGAGGATTCTAAGCCTGAAAAGGTTATGATAAAAACATATAACTACAACATGGCCACGGACTCATTATTTACAATTGAAGATTTAATAAAATTAAAAAATGAAACAAATGAAAGTATTCAAGATACTATAACTAAAGAAATTCAAACATCAGATGCCAATGCTAAAATATTAGCTAAAGAATATGGAGCTCTTTATACTAGAAATTTAGAAAGTGAGATATACAAGGTTAAGAATACTGAAAATTTCTTCTTGACACAAGATGGATATGTGTACATTGTATATGCATATGGAAATACAGATGATACTAATGAGATGGATATTGTTATTTTTTAATGGAGGGGATTTTTATTTTGAAAAAATTTAAAAACATTCTTATTGCTTTTTTTATAATGATTACAATAGCATGTAGTATCTATGCTTCCGAAGAAGCAGCAGTTCCCCCTGAAGGAACACCACCTGAGGGAACAGAGCAAAGTACAGTGCCAGAGGATAATGCTGTACCTCAGGGAGAAGAACAAGAATATGAACCTACATATACAAACACTGTTGGAAGGGTTTTACAAATTAAAGAAAACAAAGAGCAAGAGACTGGAATTGGAAAACAAAAAATCCAAGTAGTAGTTATTGAAATAATAAAGGGTGATTACATTGGTGAAGAATTTACAATAGAATATGTTTATTCTTATGATGGAGAGAATCAAACAAAGTCTAGAGAATTATCTGTAGGAGATAAAGTACAGGTTCAGATTACAGAAGGGCAAGATGGAAAAAAATCAGTCATAATTCAAGATGTTGTTAAGACTCAAATGATGATAGTGCTAACGGTTGTTTTATTAGTTTCCATTGTGGCATTGTACGGAAAACGTTCTGTAAGCAAATTGATTATATTAGCATATACATTGCTTATTTTGTATTTTATTCTTATAAGAAACATTTTTGATGGTTCAAATATAACACTATTTAGTATTTTGACATCAGTTTTACTAATTCTAGGAATTAATATGATTGCTTTAGGAATTAATAGAAATTCATTTTCAAGTATTGTAGGAAATCTTTTGACAATAGTATTAGTTGGAATTATTACTACAGTTTCTACTAATATGTCTGGACTTACTGGAATGGTTGAAGAAGCAATGCAATTTAATGTTAGCTTGTCACTAGTTAAATTTGACTTATATAGCTTACTTTTTGCAATGAGTTTAATGGTAATTACAGGAATAACAATAAATATTTCGTTTGGTGTTGTTAGAGAACTTGAAGAACTTAAAAAGAGAGAATCTGATATAAATTGGAAAGACTTATTTATAGCAGGAGTAAGAATTGGAAAAGAAGATGTTAAGGGCAAGCTACCAATGATCATTCTAATGTTTACTAATTTTATCTTAGCTCCAATGTTATTATTTATGACAAGTTACAATAGTATTTTTGAGGTTTTAAGTAAAGAGATGATTGCGGAAAGTATCATTATTGCACTTATTGCAGGAATAGGGACGGTCGCAACGGTACCAATTATTGCTATTTCATATGCGTTAATAAATAGAGATAAGGTAATATACAACAAATCATCAAAGAATAGATTTGAAGGAAAAAGAAGTTTGAAATTATAAAAAAATAAAGCTCTAATTTGAGATTCAAATTAGAGCTTTTAGTATTTTTAAGAAAACTTTGCAAATAATTCTGTTTTTATCTAAAGAAGAAATCGAAGAATGATGAACCATCATCTGGTGTTGTTTCTTGATTCCTTGGTGAATTATTCCATGATTCAGGAATGGTTGTCTTTTTCTCTTCTGGTTGTTCTGGAGTTTCAATAAGCTTTACACTAATTTCTTGTTCTTTATTATCACGATATATAGTAAGCTTAACTGTATCTCCAATATTATAATTATATTTTATTCTATTTAATTCTGCTACAGAAGTAATATCTTTTCCTTCTATTTTAGTAATGATATCACCTTTTTGTAAACCACTCTCAGCGGCTGGAGATTTATCTTCAACACCTTCAACGTAAACACCCTTAGGAATGTTATACCTTTGAGAATCTACATCTCCTACAGCAGTTCCGGTAATTCCAATATATGGTCTTTTTACAGTTTTAAATTCGATAAGTTGATTGATTATTTTTGTAGTTGAAGATATTGGTATTGCAAAACCGATTCCTTCGACACCTGTTCCTGCAAATTTCATTGTGTTAATTCCAACTACTTCACCATTTGCATTGACTAAAGCGCCACCGCTATTTCCTGAATTAATAGCTGCATCAGTTTGGATTGCTTGGTATACTGTTCCATCACTTGTAACTTCTCTGTTGACTGCACTAACAACTCCAGTAGTAACTGAATAATTCATTCCAAGAGGATTTCCTATAGCCATAACAAATTCACCGACTTTAACGTCATCAGAATTTCCTAACACAGCTGGAGTAAGTCCAGTTTTGTCAATTTTAATAACAGCTAGGTCAGTATAAGAGTCTGTACCTACTACAGTGGCATCATAGGATTTTTCATCTCCATATAAATTAATCTTTATGCCAGTTGCTTCTTGAATCGCATAAGAAGAAGAACTGTCTGAAGAAATTACGTGGTTATTTGTAAGAATATATCCATCTTCTGAGATTACAATACCAGAACCTGATGCTTCACCTGTGCTACTGCCACCAAATATCGTACTTACTTGATAAGAAACTGTAATACCAACTACAGAAGGAAGAACTTTTTCAGCAACTGCAATAGATGTTTCTGAGTAATTTGCGATATTAACAACTTTTTCTGATGATCCTTCAGAAGGTTGAGAAAAACTTGTAGTACTTGTAGGTGCGTTTAAAAGTTTTGATTTTACTGATGGAACTCCAAAACATGTGCCTACAACTAAAGAAGCTCCAACAACTCCAGATAGAAATGGAACAAGAATTGTTTTTCCAAGTCCATTTGAAGACCTTTTTGATGTGGTTCTAACAAAAGAACTATCATCCGAATAATTAAAATTGTTTTCGTCATTCATTTTATTACCTCCATTCATCACTACAATATCATATCACAAAATTATATTTATTCAAATGATTTGAATAAATATAATTTTAACTTGAAATATTTTCGTTATATAGATATAATAACCTTGAAAAATTAAATGAAACTTAAATATTAAAAAATTAAAGGATGTTATGAAAGAAAAAGAAATAGAACGCTTAAATATGCTTAAAGAGGGCGAAATAAAGCTATATGAAGACAATAACTTTAAGTATATTTGTGGAATAGATGAGGCTGGAAGAGGGCCACTTGCCGGCCCTGTAGTTGTTGGCGCCGTAGTACTCCCAAAGGAATCGTTCATTGAGGGAGTTAATGATTCAAAAAAAATATCAGAAAAAAAGAGAGAAAAACTTTTTGATACTATTACGGAAGAAGCTATTTGTTACTCTGTAGGGATAGTCGATGAGAAGACAATTGATGAAATTAATATTTTAAACGCTACTAAACTAGGAGTAAAAAGAGCACTTGAAGCACTAAAGACTAAGCCAGATCTTTTAATGCTTGATGCACTCAATAATTTAGATACGTTAGGTATACCATATATGTCTATTATTAAGGGGGATGCTAAAAATTATAGTATTGCGGCTGCATCAATAATTGCAAAAGTGACTAGGGATAGAATCATGAGAGAATGGGATGATGTTTATCCGATATATGGTTTTGCAAAGCACAAGGGATATGGTACAGCAGAGCATATCAGGGTAATTAAAGAAAATGGACCATGTCCAATTCATAGACAGTCTTTTATAAAAAATTTTATATAGTCAACCACACAGATTAATTTGAATTGAGAATTCAATAATTTGTGTTTTTAATACAAAAGAAGGAGTAATAAGATGGATATTAAAACTATTATTCGTAAGAAACGTTCAAGACAAGAACTTACTAGAGATGAAATTAGGTATTTTATTGGAAAACTATCAAAGGGAGAAATCGAGGAGTCACAAGCAGCAGCGGTTTTAAGCTATATTTACATTAATGGAATGACTGAAAGAGAGATACTTGAGTTAAGTATAGCTATGGCTGAAACTGGAGATATGATTGATTTAAGTGGAGTTTCGGATAAGATCGTTGATAAGCATAGTACAGGAGGAATTGGCGATAAAGCTACTATACTTTTGATGCCAATACTTGCAGCACTTGATATTCCTGTTGCAAAAATATCAAGTAGAGGATATGGGATTTCAGGAAGTACCATTGATAAATTAGAATCAATACCTGGTTTCAATACCAATCTTTCGGGTAAAGAATTTGTTGCGAATATAAAGAAAACAGGTGCATGCATAATGAACCAAAGTGCAGAATTTGCGCCAGCTGAAAGCATTATATATAGACTTAGAAATGAAGTCGCTTGTGAGAATAGTCTTCCTCTTATTGCAGCATGTTTAATGAGCCTTAAAATTGCAACTGGAAGTCAAAAAATAGTTTTTGATATTACATGTGGAAGCGGCACTTATATTCCAACTAAAGAAGAAGCTAAAAAACTATCAAGGCTTTTGGTTAAACTTGGAAGGCAACTTAACAAAGATGTGGCTTGCGTTATCACAAGTATGAATCAACCTCTTGGAAATTCAATCGGATATAATCTTGAAATGAAAGAGACAATTAATGCTCTTAAAGGAATTATTTCTGACGATTTAGGAAGTGTTGTAGAAGCATTAGGTAGTGTTATGATTGGACTTGCTACTGGAGAAGAAAACTATGGAGAAAACGATAAGCTTATAAAAGAAGTAATTAAATCTGGAGCGGCTCTTGAGAAATTTAAAGAAATGGTTGCTGCTCAGGGTGGAAATACAAAATATATAGACAATCCAGAATTGTTTAAGAAGTCAAAATTCGTAATGCCAGTTCTTTCTACCGAATCAGGTACTGTAGAATCTATAGATGCAGATATGGTTGGAAGTATAGCATATTATCTTGGTGCTGGTAGAATGAAGGATGAAGAAGATATTAGTAGAACTGCTGGCATAATACTAAACAAAAAAATAGGAGAAAGTGTTACTGTTGGAGAAACACTTGCGTATGTACATACTGATGAAGAAGACAAATTGAATGGAACAACTCAAAATTTGGCACAAGCTTATAGCATAACAACTAAGAAAATTAATTTCAAATCAAGGATTCTAGAAATTATAAAATAGAAAGGAAAGAATCTTTATGAACATTATTGAAATTATAGAGAAAAAGAAAGCGGCCAAAGAATTGACCAAAGAAGAGATAGAGTTTTTCATTAAGGGATACACAAACGATGAAATAACAGATTATCAAGCGGCAGCATTGGTTATGGCTATTTGTATAAATGGAATGACAAAGGATGAAATTCTTAATTTGACTATTAGCATGGCCAATTCTGGCGATGTACTAGAATTTTCAAATATAGAAGGAAAAATAATTGATAAGCATAGTACCGGTGGGATTGGAGATAAAGTTACTCTTGTTGCAATGCCTATTGTTGCTAGCCTTGGAATACCAGTTGCAAAGATGAGTGGAAGAGGATTAGGCATTACAGGAGGAACAGTTGATAAGCTAGAATCAATTCCAGGGTATAATGTTTCACTAAGTGTGGATGAATTCAAAAACAATGTTAAAGAAATAGGAATAAGTTTAATAGGGCAAACCATGAACCTTGCTCCCGCTGATAAAAAAATCTATGCACTTCGTGATGCAATAGGATGCACTAATAGTATGCCGTTGATTGCATCAAGCATCATGAGTAAAAAAATAGCGGCTGGAGTTGATGCGATAGTTCTTGAAGTTACTTGTGGAAATGGTGCATTTATGCCAAATAAGACAAAAGCTGAAGAACTTGCTAGAATGATGAAATTAATTGGAAAGTGGGCTCAAAAACAAACTAAATGTATAATAACTGCAATGGATGAACCTTTGGGTAAGTCGGTTGGAAATGTATTAGAGATAAAAGAAGTTGCAGAAGCTCTTAAGGGGAAAATACAAGCAGATGTTTATGATGTTGTACTTGAGGTTTGTAAGCAAATAATGCTACTTTCTGGAAAATATAGTGATGAAGCAAAATGTGAAAAGCTTGTTAAAGAGCAACTAAAAAATGGAAAAGCATTTGAGAAATTTAAAGAACTCGTTGCAAAACAAGGCGGAGACATATCATATATAGACGATTTAGAAAAGTTTGCAAAAGCTAAATATATTACTCCAATCATTTCAAAAGAAAAAGGCTATGTTCAAGGAGTAAACGCAGGTATAGTTGGAAAAGCAGCTCTTGAATTGGGAGTAGGAAGACATAAAAAAGAGGACAGTATAGATCCAACAGTTGGATTTATATTTGAAAAGAAAACTGGGGATAAAGTCAAAGTTGGAGATGTTCTAGCATATGTTCATGGCAATGATTTAGAAAAAGTAAATCAAGCTATTGAAACAGTATTAGGAGCATATACAATTGGAAACAAAAAAATTGAAGTTAAGAATGTTATTAAAGTGATATAGATTAAGAAAGGAAGAAAAATGGAAGGTACTAAAGAATTAAAAGAAAAACTATTTAAAAACAATAAAAGTGGATGGGAAAAACTATCTGATGAGGATTTAAAAAATATTTTTAAGTTTGCAGATGAATATATGTATTACTTAAATCTATCAAAAACAGAAAAGGAAATAGTTAGAAATTCAAAAGACATATTAATAAAAAATGGATTTGTCGATATTTCAGAAAAGCAAACATTAAATCCTGGAGATAAAGTTTTCTACATAAATAGAGGTAGAAATGTTTTCGCAGCAGTTATTGGGGAAGAAAACTTAGAGGAGGGAATGAGACTTGTAGTTGCTCATTCTGATTCTCCAAGAATTGATTTAAAACAAAGTCCACTATACGAAGATACAGGTTTTGCAATGCTAAAGACGCACTATTATGGTGGAATAAAGAAATATCAATGGGTTAATATTCCTCTTAGCATGCATGGAATTGTAGTTAAGCCAGATGGTGAAAGAATTGAAATCAATATCGGAGAAAAAGAAGAAGACCCAGTATTCACAATGTCAGACCTATTGCCACATTTAGCAATGGAACAAATGAAGAAAACACCTGCAGAGGTAGTTGAAGGAGAACAACTTAATGTTCTTTTAGGAAGTATTCCTTATCCAGATGATGAAATTTCAGAGAGGGTTAAGCTTAATATATTAAATCTATTAAATGAAAAATATGGAATTAAAGAAATAGATTTTGCAAGTTCTGAAATAGAAATGGTACCAGCTTTTAAAGCTAGAAGCACAGGATTGGATTATAGTATGATTGCAGGATATGGACAAGATGATAAAGTATGCTGCTATACTAGTCTCAGAGCGATATTAGAAACTACCAATCCAAAGAATACAGCAGTATGCGTTTTAACAGATAGAGAAGAAGTTGGATTTGATGGTGTATCTGGAATGTATTCTCAAACATTTGAAACATTTGTACTTGAGATGCTTGAAAAAACTGGAAATACAAAGGCTAGTTCTTTACACAAAACATTTTCTAATTCAAAAGCATTATCTGCAGATGTTGATGCTGCATACAATCCTAGTTTTGGATATGCTTTCGAAAAGAATAATTCTGGTTACTTTGGAAATGGAATCAGCATGGTAAAATACACAGGTGCAAGAGGAAAATCAGGTTCTTCAGAAGCACCAGCAGAATTTGTAGCAGAAGTTAGAAGACTTTGGGAAAATGAAGGTGTGAGATACCAATCTTGTGAGCTTGGAAGAGTTGATAAAGGTGGAGGTGGAACAATTGCACTTACACTAGCTAATAGAGGAATGGAAGTTTTAGATGCGGGAGTTCCAGTAATGGGTATGCATTCACCATATGAAATAACAAGCAAAGTAGACGTATATAACGCATATAGAGGGTATAAAGCATTTTACAAAGGATAAGATTATTAATAGTCTATTTCGAAAAGGAAGTTAAATATGTATTTTTTAATATTTTTACCTATAATTATTTTAGCAGTAATTCTAAAGCTTATTTTTGATAGAGCTAAAGTAAAAAGTTTAGGATTTATTCTAAAAATAGTAATCATTGCTAGTTCGGTATTGTTTGCTTATTTTTTATTAGACTATTATGGGTACAACGTTTTTGATATGGCAAGAGAATTTGTTATGAACAAATTTCTAGGCTAAATGGTACATTAATTCAAATGGGACACGATATGTTTAAGACATAGATATAACGTGCCTCATTTGTTGTGTAATATTATATTTTAGTGAAAGGAAAAGTATTAGTACAGCTAATATAGGTTTTATGATGGAAAATGAAAGATGTGAAGGCTGTGATGGCAACAGCGAGATGCAAGATATTTTGAATAAGTATATTCAAGATAAGTCAAACCTTATTCAAATATTAAATGAAGTTCAAGAGTATTATGGATATGTTCCAGAAAAAGCTATGCTTGAAATATCAAAATATTTAAGCATACCAATGGCTGAAATATATGGTGTAGTTACGTTTTATTCAAGATTTACTCTTAAACCAAAAGGAAAGCATCATATAGCAGTGTGCTTAGGAACAGCATGTTTCGTTAAGGGTTCAGAAAAAATATTAGATAGAGCAAAGGAAAGACTTGGAATTGACGTTGGTGAAACAACGGCAGATGGTAAGTTTTCATTGGAAGCTACAAGATGTGTTGGAGCTTGTGGTTTAGCTCCAGTTTTTACAGTAAATAACGAGGTGTATGGTAAAGCTACTGTAAAGATGTTAGATGAGATAATAGATAAATGTATGGAAGAGGGGTGCTAATGATGAAAACTTTAGATGAAATAAAAGAAATTAGAGAGTCTAAAAGAAGAGAGTTGGATTTAAGAGTCAATACATCAGCTGACACTCGTGAAAAACATATTTTGGTATGTCATGGAACTGGTTGTACTTCATCAAAATCTCCAAAGATTTTAGAAAATTTTAGAAAATTAATAGAAGAGAGAAATATAGAGAACGTCAGAGTTATCCAAACTGGATGTTTTGGTCTTTGTGCAAAAGGTCCAATAGTAATAATTAGACCAGAAGATGTATTTTATGCTATGGTTAAGCCAGAGGACTGCGAAGAAATAATTGAAAAGCACATCCAAAATGGAGAAATAGTTGAAAGACTGCTTTGTAAAGATATTGATAACTCTACAGTTCAAAAGCTTGATGAATTGACATTTTATAAAAAGCAAAAGAGAATTGCACTAAAAAATTGTGGTGTAATTGATCCAGAAAATATAGATGAATACATCGCCTTTGATGGATATAAAGCATTAGAAAAAGTTTTATTTGAAATGTCACCAGATGACGTAATAAATGTTGTATCAGATTCAGGATTAAGAGGCCGCGGTGGAGCAGGATTTCCTACAGGAAAGAAATGGTCTTTCACAAAAATGGCACAAGGTGACCAAAAATATGTTGTATGTAATGCTGATGAGGGAGATCCTGGAGCATTCATGGATAGAAGTATTTTAGAGGGAGACCCACATTGTGTAGTTGAGGCAATGATGATTGCTGGATATGCAATAGGTGCGAATAAAGGTTATATATACGTTAGAGCAGAATATCCAATAGCAGTTAAGCGTTTTCAGATAGCTATAGACCAAGCAAGAGAATATGGAATTTTAGGTGAGAATATCTGGGGTTCTGGATTTAACTTTGATTTAGAAATAAGACTTGGTGCAGGAGCTTTCGTATGTGGTGAAGAAACAGCACTTCTTGAATCAATTGAAGGAAGACGTGGACAACCAAGACTAAAACCACCATTCCCAGCAAATGCTGGATTATTTGGAAAACCAACTCTTATTAACAATGTTGAGACATATGCAAATATTACAAAGATTATTTTAAATGGTGCAGAGTGGTATTCTTCAATTGGTACAGAAACTTCAAAGGGTACAAAAGTATTTGCTCTTGGAGGCAACGTTAATAATATAGGACTAGTTGAAGTTCCAATGGGTGTTACATTAAGAGAAATCGTATTTGATATAGGTGGAGGAATTCCTAATGGCAGAAAATTTAAAGCTGCTCAAACAGGTGGACCTTCAGGAGGATGCATTACTGAAGAAAACTTAGACACACCAATAGACTATGAGTCATTAAAGGCTATAGGTTCTATGATGGGTTCAGGTGGGCTTATAGTAATGGATGACACAAAATGTATGGTAAATCTAGCAAAATTCTACTTAGGATTTACTTATGATGAGTCATGTGGAAAGTGTACTCCTTGTAGAGTAGGAACCAAAAGACTTCTTGAAATTCTTGAGAGAATTACAGAAGGCAAGGGCGAAGAAGGAGACATAGAGAAACTAGAAAAATTAAGCAGAAATATAAAGAATGCTTCAGTATGTGGACTTGGACAAACAGCTCCAAATCCAGTCGAAAGTACAATTAGATTCTTTAGACATGAATATGAAGATCACATTAAGAATAAACATTGTGAAGCAGGGGAATGTAAAGCTCTTATGAAATTACATATTAATCCAGATTTGTGTAAAGGTTGTGGATTATGCAAGAGAAATTGCCCTGTAGGATGTATCTCTGGAGAGCCAGGACAAACGCATAGTATTGATACAAGTAAATGTATCAAGTGCGGTACATGTATTAGTAAGTGTCCATTCCACGCTATTGAATCATAGGTCGTTCGTGTGATAGCGGCCATCTCACGTCGTTGCATTTCAACAAAAATCGAGTCAACTTATAATTGGTTTGCTTAGAAATAAAAAGAACAAAGGTAATAATGTGGTGTTATTAAACATAATTCTATTGATAATTAACATACTAGCAAATGTAATAAGGCTGCAGTATTTTGATGTTTATAGAATCAGAAGAGTTAGTACATCATAGTTTTCATGATGAGGCTATTTTTATGAACAAAACAATAATAATAGCAGAAACATTATTATTTAGTTCTATTTTAATAAATACATTTATTCGTGTCATGTTTAAAGATAAAGAAAAATTAACAAATGATGAGCAAAAAGCTGAAGACAAGTTGGAAGAATAGAGGAATTATGAGAAGATTATTATTCGTTTTATTGTTAGTGCCATTAATATGCGGGCTTTATTGGAACTGGGTTATAAAGAAAAGAAAGGCATTTATAGTTGGCATAGCATTATTAGTGCTAGATATTATTTATAATACTATTATCGTTAGTATAAAGGTAAGGTCAAATGTTCCGTACATGCCACTTACAAGGGACAACATTCCAATATATGAGAGAATACTATATATCATATATAATGTCATGTTTTGGATTGCTATGATAACGATTTTAGTTAAATTATGCCGTGACAACAGCAAACGTATAAAGATTGTCCCAATAGGGATATAGATAGTGTATTTGCTGATAATAGTTAGATTATTTGATGCAATTATTAATGTTGGAATTAATAGATACGAATTTAATGGATATATCATAAGCAAGGCAGCGGAAACGTGCTTAATTGGTTCAGTAATAATAAACTTATTTGTATATACAGTGTATAAAGATAAAGAAAATTTGATAAAGGAGGAATCAAAGGATGATTCACTTAACAGTTAATGGAAGAGAAGTAGAGATTGAAGAAGGATCTACAATACTTGAAGCAGCAAGAAAAATCAATATAGATATTCCTACACTTTGTTTCTTAAAAGATATAAATGAAGTTGGGGATTGTAGAATGTGTGTTGTAGAAGTTGAAGGAAGAAGAGGAATGACTCCTGCTTGTATAACAAAGGTTGAAGAGGGAATGGTGGTAAATACAGCAACACCTGCCATACTAGAAGCTAGAAGCGTTGTATTAGACCTTATTCTTTCTAATCACGACAGAAAGTGCTTAACTTGTATTAGAAATGGAAGTTGTGAACTACAAAAATTAGCACAAGAATTTAATGTTGATGAAATTGAATTTGATGGTGAAAAACTAGAAAAGAAAATTGATGATATTTCACCTTCAATCGTAAGGGATAATAATAAATGCATTTTATGTAGGAGATGTGTTGCTGCTTGTAAGAATGTACAAGGAATAGGCGCAATTGATTGTGCAGGACGTGGATTTTCATCAAGTGTCTCAACTTACAAAGAGTTAAGCTTGAATGACGTAAACTGTACATTTTGTGGTCAATGTATTGAAGCATGTCCAGTAGGAGCATTAAAAGAAAAAGATTCTACAAAAGATGTATGGCAAGCATTAAGAGACCCTGAAAAATATGTTGTTGTTCAAACTGCTCCAGCTGTTAGAGTAGCTCTTGGAGAAGAGTTTGGAATGGAAATAGGAACAAATGTTGCTGGAAAAATGACTACAGCACTTAGATTACTTGGATTTGATAAAGTATTTGATACAAATACAGGTGCTGACTTTACAATAATGGAGGAAGGTACAGAATTTATTGATAGATTTACCAATGGTGGAACTCTTCCAATGATTACATCATGTAGCCCTGGTTGGGTAAGATATTTGGAACTAAATTATCCAGAATTAATAAACAATCTTTCTACTTGTAAGTCTCCACATCAAATGTTTGGTGCATTAATAAAATCATACTATGCTGAAAAAATGGAAATTGATCCTAGTAAGATATACGTTGTATCCGTTATGCCATGTATTGCAAAGAAGTTTGAAAGAACTAGAGATGGGATGCAAGGTGCAGGATATGATGATGTAGATAGCGTTATCACAACAAGAGAACTTGCCAGAATGATTAAACAAGCTCATATTGAATTTACTGGATTAGAAGATACCGGATTTGATGATCCAATGGGAGAAGCTACAGGAGCTGCAGCTATCTTTGGAACGACAGGTGGAGTTATGGAAGCAGCATTAAGAACTGTTGCAGAAAAAGTCACGGGAAATGTTTTTGGTAAGCTTGAATATGAGTCAATTAGAGGAGAAGAGGGAATAAAAAGAGCATCAATTGACCTAAATGGAAAGGAAGTAAAAGTTGTAGTAGCTTCTGGACTTAAGAATGCACAGACTATTCTTGAAGAAATAAAGAGCGGAAATGCTGATTATCAATTTGTAGAAATTATGGCTTGTCCTGGAGGATGTGTAATGGGTGGAGGTCAACCTATCAGAACATCTAAAGAAAGAGCTACAATAGATATTAGAGCAAAGAGAGCTGGAGCATTATACACAATTGATGAAAAATCAACAATTAGAAAATCACATGAAAATCCGGTTTTAAAGAAGATATATGAGGACTACCTTGGCGAGCCAGGAGGTCACAGAGCACATGAATTATTACATACTCATTATGTAGCTAGAGATAAATATAAATTAGACTAGATAATATATTTATTAATAATAGACGGGGAAACCCGTCTATTATTGTGCTATTTATGGACATCAGCTTAAAGATATGATATAATGTATCCTACATTTTGTTATTATTTAAAAAACACTAATTAATACTATATATATTATAAAGGAGAGTAAAATGAATTCACTTGTCAAAGTAATGCCAAACCTAAAGAAATTCAATGATTACATATTTGAAGTGAAAAAAGGTACTACGCCGATGATGCTTTCTGGTCTTACTGACGTTGGAAAAATACATATGATGTATAGTACCAAGTTTTATACTGAAAAACCAATTTGTATCGTTACATACAACGAAATGCAAGCCAAAAGAATAATAAATGATTTTGGATATTTTGGGGAAAACGTTTTATTTTTCCCTAAAAGGGAAATTACTAGTTTTGATTACATTGCAGAGAATAAAGACTTGCTTTTTGAGAGAATTTCTGTATTAAATCAATTATCTAAGGGCAATTCAAGTATTGTAGTTACAACAATAGAAGCTGTTAACCAAAAGATGATTAAAAAAGAAAACTTATACCATAATGTGATAAAACTAAAAGTTGGAGATACTTTTGACCTAGAGGCACTTAAAGAAAAACTAGTTAAACTTGGATTTGAAAGATATGATTCAGTTGAAAGCAAGGGACAATTTAGTGTAAGAGGTGGAATTGTCGATATAGCTATCTCTAATAACAATGGTGTTAGAATAGAGTTTTGGGGTGATGAAGTAGATTCAATTAGAAGATTTAGTTTAGCATCTCAAAGAACTGTAAAAATGCTTGATGATATTGAAATAACACCCGCTTATGAATTTTTACTTGAAAAGAGCATAGATGAAGTGTGTAAAAGTATTATTGCTAAGTATGAGAATAAATTACTTAATGATGCTCAAAGAAAAATCTTAGAAGAAGATATTGCACAGATTAAAGAAGGAAATTATGTTACAAAAATAGATAAATATTTTGATTGCTTTTATGAAGAGGGAAGTACACTTTTGGATTATTTACCAGGTGATACGGTTATCTTTCTTGATGAAGTGTCAAAAGTAAAAGCTAGATGTGAAAATATTGCAAAAGACAATGAAAATCTTGAAAAAGATTTACTAGAAAGAGGAAAAATAATTCCTGAGATGCTTAGGAATTCAAACAATTATGATGATTTTCAAAAAGTAATGAATAATAAACAGGTTATCTATTTGGAAAAACAGGATGTTGGATTTGTAGATATACCAAGTATGCATGCAAAAAGAAACGGATATAGCTTTAGCTATAGGGAGGTCAACTTTTTTCGTGGTTCAATGGATTTACTATTTCAGGAATTACAAGAAGGAGTTAAAGCTGGCAAGCAAATAGTAATCCTTGGTGGAAACACCGATGGTTGTAAAAAATTATCTAACCTTTTATTCGAGCGTAGCATCATAAATTCATTTAAAAGCGTTATAGAAGATGATTTGACAAATGGAGAGATCGTTATTACTCCAGGATGTTTAAGCACGGGATTTGAGCTTTTTGATGCAAATTTATTGGTAATTTCAAGTGAAGAACTATTTGAAAATACGAAAGTTAGAAGAAGGAAGCTTCCTACAGCATTCAAGGATGGAGAAAAGATTATTTTTGAAGAGCTGAAAGAAGGAGATTACGTAGTTCATAGATTTCATGGGATTGGACAATATGTTGGAGTAAATACTATTAAGGCAGATAAAATTACAAAGGATTATATCAAGTTAAAGTATAAAGATGATGACATTCTATATGTTCCTACTAACGCACTTGATAATATTCGAAAATATATTGGTCCAGAAAAAAATGCACCAAGACTGAATAGACTTGGCTCAAAAGAATGGGATAAAACTAAAGCCAAAGTTAAGAACAATCTTAGAGAAGTGGCAGAAGAACTTATTAGATTGTATGCTAAAAGGCAAAAGATGGAAGGGTATGCATTTTCAAAGGATACACCATGGCAGAAAGAGTTTGAAGATAAATTTGAATATGCAGAAACCGATGACCAACTAAGATGTATAGAGGAAATCAAAAAGGATATGGAAAAGTCACGTCCTATGGATAGACTTTTATGTGGAGACGTTGGTTATGGTAAAACTGAGGTCGCGATGCGTGCCGCTTTTAAGGCTGTGATGGATCAAAAACAAGTGGTTTATTTAGTACCAACAACGATACTTGCTACTCAACAGTATGAAGAGTTCAAAAGCAGAATGAAGGATTATCCGATAAATATAGAGCTTCTTAATAGATTTAGAACCAAAAAAGAACAAGATGATATTTTAAAAAGGTTAGAACTTGGAGAAGTAGATGTTCTTATTGGAACTCATAGAGTTCTTAGCAAGGATGTAAAATTTAAAAATTTGGGATTATTAATAATAGATGAGGAACATCGTTTTGGAGTTAAAGCAAAAGAAAAGATTAAAAGTATCAAAGAAATGGTAGATGTACTTACAATGACTGCCACTCCAATACCTAGGACTCTTAATATGTCTGTGGTTGGGATGCGCGATATGTCCGTGATATATGAGCCACCTCAAAACAGAAAGCCAGTACAGACATATGTTTTAGAATATGATGAAGAAGTTATCAAAGAGGCAATAACAAAAGAACTAGAGAAAAATGGACAAGTCTTTTATTTATACAATAATGTTGAAGGCATAGAAAAAAAGGCAACAGAGATTTCAAGTTTGGTTGAAGAAGCTAAAGTGGAATATGCTCATGGGCAAATGTCAGGAAAGCAGCTTGAGGATATTATGCAGGATTTTGTTGATGGAAAGTCTAATGTTCTTGTATGTACAACAATCTTAGAATCAGGAATTGATATTCCAAATGCAAATACAATTATAGTTGAAAATGCAGACAGGCTTGGCTTAGCTCAACTGTATCAAATTAGAGGAAGAGTGGGAAGGTCAGATAGGCAAGCCTATGCATATATTACATATAAAAGAAATAAGAATTTGACAGAAGTTGCAGACAAAAGACTTAAGGCAATCAAAGAATTTACTGAATTTGGATCTGGATTTAAGATTGCTATGCGTGACCTAGAAATACGTGGTGCTGGAAGTCTTCTTGGCGAAATTCAGCATGGACACATGGAGCAAATAGGGTACGATATGTATACAAAGCTATTGGACGAAGTAGTTAAAGAGATTAAGGGCGAAGAAATAGTCGATGAAATAGATGTTCAAATTGACCTTGATGTTACATGTTATGTGCCGGATGAATACGTTCAAAATTCTAGTCAAAAAATAGAAATATATCAAAACATAGCACTATGCAAAAATGAGAAAGATATTGAAGATGTTATAGACGAGATAATTGATAGATATGGTAAAATGCCATATGAGATAGAAACGCTTATTGAAATAGCGAGGATTAAAAATCTTGCTCGAGAGCATTATATTTTGAAAATAATGCAAAAACAAGAAAGTGTCGTATTCTATTTTGACAAAGAAAAGTTTAATTTAGAGGTTGTAGATAAATTGCTAAGAATTTATAGAAGTAGAATTAGATTTTCTCCATCAAACATGATGCCGTACTTTACTATAAAATTGAAAAATAAAAAGGATGTAATTAAAGAATCTAAAGAATTTTTAGGATATTTATAAGAGGAATAAAAATGGTTATTAGTAGTAAAGATAATGAATTAATTAAACATTTAAAAAGGCTTAAAGAAAAGAAATATAGAGACGAGTTTGGGCAGTATATTGTAGAAGGAAAGAAAATGTTAGATGAAGCTTTTAATGAAAAGGTAAGTATAAAAAGAGTAGTTGTTTCTGAATCTTTTAGCTTGGAAAATGATATTAGTACTATAGAGAAAAATATAACTGATAATAGTGTTTCTATTATATCGGATAAGCTTTTTAAAGAGGTGTCTAACGTTGTTACTAATCAAGGGGTAATTGCAATAATAGAAAAAAAAGCTGAAATGCCAATTGATTATGAAGAAGGATTTTATTTAATACTAGACAACATACAAGATCCAGGAAATATGGGAACAATTATAAGAACTCTAGATTCGTTAAATATAAAACAAATGATAGTTTCAAGCGGTTGTGTTGAGGTATACAATCCTAAAGTTATTAGGTCTACAATGGGGGCTATTTATAGGGTTAACATCATTCAAGTTCCAGATTTAGTTCGTATTGTAACTGACATGAAAGAAAATGGAATAAAAGTGTATGCTACAGATTTAAATACTGATAAGACAATTTATTCTGTGAATTATGAAAATACTGCTGTAATTATTGGAAACGAAGCAAATGGAGTAGAAGAAAAAGTAAAAAATATTGCTTCTGAAAGAATCAAAATTCCTATGCTTGGTAAAACAGAAAGCTTAAATGCTGCAGTGGCAACTAGTATCATACTATTTGAGGCATATAGAAATATTTTAAAATAATAAAAAGACCTGTATTTGATTTATATTCAAAAACAGGTTTTTTATTGAAATAAAAGCTCTAGAATTTTTGGATATACAGATTCTGCATGATTGTTCCAATTATCGACAATTTTCTTAGCTTGTTCTTTTGAACCAGCATGAGCACTTAATTCAAATATAGTGTCATTATTCTCATTAATTCTAAGAGTAACAGTATATTCCTTTTCATTTATAGGCGTATATTTTGCAGAAATTGAATACTTATCTTTAAGGGAATCTAAGTTTTCTTTAAATTTGCTATCGACATCCAATTTATAAATTCCCGGAACAGTATCTATTGTAAGAGATAATGCACTTTTTCCAAGGTCTGTTATTTCGTATATGTCAATGTCCTCTTTTTTATATGATGATATATAGTTATCTTCATTTAGTTCAGATAAGAACTCCTGGAATATAAAGTAGTTTATGTCTATAACAGATGTAACGAGTTCGAGCAATTCGTTGTGAGAGATAGGCTTCCCGACTTTGTTTAACACATACAAAAGGAGTATTTTATTCTGAGCTTGATTATTTTCAGCTTCCATAGTGTTTTGCCTCCCTATATTTATAACTAAATTATACCATAATTTTCCTAAAAGTAAAGTGAAATAAGGCTTTGCGAATTGAAAATAAGATTATTATGTGATATAATGATGGCGTAGGTTGTTGTAATATTAATTATTATAAGGAGAACAAATCATGAAAATCACCAAGGGAAAGACGGAAAAACTTTTGAATGTTCATGTTGGTACAACACTGCCTTCTGGCAACAGGGTTGTTTCAGGACCGCATTCTACGGTGCTGGAAGCGAAAAATGCACGCAAAGCTTATTTCGCGACGAATCCTGATCGCAACATATACGATGCGCATGTAGAGGCATATGGAGATAATCTGTATGTAACTATAAAGTAAGAAGCGGTGACCGGCAAACAGACCTTAGACAGTGGTGGGAGAAGTTCCTACCACTGTTTTTTATTTTATAGGAAAGTGCTTCGCACTTCCCTATAAAATAAAGCCTTCGGCAATTTTGCACACAAATTTGCTACGCAAATTTGGCGCACTGCGAACAAAGAC
>Ga0247611_10002334_pt1 | contig 30871 bp, 38 predicted proteins | sample 177DNAGHGhighgp2_FD_192422 | JGI IMG/M metagenome (GOLD analysis project Ga0247611, IMG submission 192422) | Sheep rumen microbial communities from Palmerston North, Manawatu-Wanganui, New Zealand - 1770 DNA GHGhigh gp2 | ecosystem: Host-associated > Mammals > Digestive system > Stomach > Rumen... | reverse complement strand
AAACATATATCTAGTTGACATACCCATAAATTCACTGATAGTTAAGTTAGTATCCACAGATTGAATATCATTATAGAAAGTTTCTAAAACATCAGAAAATGATGTGTACTCTTTACTATCCTTTACTTCATCATTCTCATCAGGTTTATGACCAATTACTTCATATGCTAATTCTTCGACAACAGCTTCTAAACCATATTGATCTATGTATTTATTTAAAGTAGTTTCTGCTTCTTCATCACTACACTTGTTTCCAATCTTAATTAAATCAACCATAATAAATAAATTACAGGATCCTAATTCCTCTAATATGTCAACATCATTATTAATCATATAGTCAAAAAGTTCTTTAATAATGAACTCATTACATATTCTCATTGCTATCTCTCCTAAAATTAAAGGCTGAAGTATTTTAAATACCCCAGCCTTCAGTGTATTCTTACTTATTCTCTTGGGTATTCTCTTTATCTACCTCAAGTACTTCACTTTCTTTAACTGTCTCCACTGTTTTATTTTTTACATCTTCAACTTTAGCTGAAAGTGTATTGATCTGTTCAAGTAACTTATTAAACTGACCTACTGCTTCTTGCATCTTATTGATTGTATCCTCTAAATTATATATTTGTTCTTTTATCTGAGGATGAATTGGTATATCAAAACAGAAGTCTTTACATATATCACAGAAAGCACCAGCTAAACCTCTATCTCTGTTATTATCATCATTTAGCCAGCCATCTAATATTGCTTCTGCTCCATCATCACCACAGCTAACATTTCCTAATTTTATAAGGTTTATAACATCTTCAACATCAGGTAACTTCTTTCTTTGAATGACTCCTAATGTTACATATTGTGCTACATTACCTTTAAATGGTTTTCCCTCTTCTGCCTTATATTTTTCTTTAAAGGCTTTCTCATATAACTGCCATTGATGTAATGAAAACTTAGTTGATAATTTACTCCTAACCATAGTCCTTATCCTCCAAAAGATTATTTTCTTTTATACACCTAAGTGCATCATCAAAACTATCCGCTATTCTATTGTTTTTCTTATCTGCTATTATTCCAAGGTTATGAAGTTTATTTTCTTTTTTATAAACTACAATACCTTCATAAAGTCTCACTTCATTAGTCTCACTGTTTTCAATTATTATTACTGTTGTGTTATCATTAATTTTTGCTATTCTTGTACATTCATCAATGATCTCCAACATTGTTTTCTACCTTATCCAAGGGGATATACAACCAATATCGTGTATATCCCCAGTTTATTTCATTGCTCAATCTCAGGTACTCGGCATTGTACAGGTTATGTCATCACGAGATAATGACAGAGTATAAGTCAATGTACAAACATCACCATTGCTCATTGTCATACCCCAATCAGTAATGTAACCAATACATCCGTAAAGAAGTGCATTACTGTCATCGAAGAAACCAAAGACAAGAAGATCACCATCTTCATACTGTGCCTTACGAATAGCAATCTGTGCTGTTGTAAGTGCTTCAGTAATTTGAAGGTCTTTAATGCTTGAGTTACCGGGTAACTTAGCATCCTGTTTAAGATGGAACAAACTAATAGTCTGTACATCTCTACTAGCCCCAGCCTCGCCTACATCAGACAGATAGGTTACAAGGTCAGTAGCTTCAAATGCAACAGCTGTAGAACCCGGGTCAGCCTGAACCTCTTTACTGAAGATCTTTACTCTGTTCTGTCCACCTTGGACAATACTAGCTACATCAGGTGTTGGAAGTGCCATAGTCGTTATCTCCTTTCCTAAATTTTAAACTGCCGAAGCAAGTTTAATCGTGATAATACTTGAACTGTTTATAGTTATACTATCCACAATTCTGTTAAACAAATCACTCTCAATGTTCTGATACCCTGCAGCATTAAACCTAATCATCTCGGTATCATCACTATCAACAAGGCTTACATTGAGATTCAAATTACCTGCTAATGAAGCAAGTGCATCTGTCAAAGTCATATTTTTAACCTCCTTGCCTTATTCCTTTATAAGTGACGTATATTTACAAAGAATGTTCATCACACTCCACTGTAAACCATTACTATTCTTGCCTACTGGTGCTAAATTAATAAGTCTACAATCCATCACATATATGTATTCATTCTTTTTGTTTTTCCTTATATTTTTTAGTGTCTGCTTCAACATATCTAAAACACCAGCCAGATCACCATCTACACTATTGACTACAATTTGTACTTCACTGTCATATATTTCACCATATTGAAGCTGTGTGTTTTCTCCACCTGTAATAATAAATATACCTATATCACCTTCATGATCATCTCTTATGCTTTGATAGAAAATATCATGGTTAGGTACATAATCAACTATTTCCTGACCTGTTGTACCATAGCCTTCAACAGCTGGTATTTGTTCTTTTATAAACCCATATAATGTTTTATCTTCATCTGTGTTAACTGTTACACTCATAGTTGTTTATCCTCCAAGCACTTAAGCCCATAAATTATACTTCTTGCCCACTTCATATACTGCAGTTGTTAAGAACTTAGCCCTCTTAGGATAGTCATGTTTTTTCCAAGTGAACTCCTCAACATACCAAGCATAAGGACAATCATTATATATACGACAATTACCATCACCAAGGTCTTCTACTCTAAAACTATTAATAAGTAAACCAGTATTTACAGGACAATACTCAACTGCCTTCTGTAGTATTTCCTCAGCCAAGTTAGCCTTTACAGTAGCACATATACCCCTCATCTGTTCTGCCATCATATACTCTATGTTTCCCTCTCCACTGTACTTAGCCATCACACCAAACTCTCCGGGTCCGTCTTTGTGTACAAACTGACCCATTCTGACATTCTGTATATATTGCCAAGCCCTAGGAGTTATCAATCTCTCATCAAGATTACTTTTAATACTACTAAGTACAGCTTCATTGACAGCAGATACCATATTGTAATAAAATGCTTTTCCACTTGTATCTAATATATCTACATAAAATATCTCATCTGCCATCAGCTATCACCTTACTTCACATAGGACACAAATCCACAATCATGTCCAAGTCCTTGTACCTTTACACACTCCATAATTGTCCTTCCCTCCAACATAGAAAGAGGTATCAGTTTTTCAGGAGTTTTATATGCTATTGTACAGGATGTACTATCCCCGTCCTTACTTGTTACTACTTTAATGTTTCCTTTAAGTCTTAATCCTTTTATTATCTGTTCAGATTTATAAGAAGGTTGACCACTATTAGTCAACCCATTGTATTCTTTGTAATGAAGTTCATCTCTATAAATGTTATCAAACATTCTTATATCTCCAATTAATGCTATTGTATTTTATCTATAGTGTGATTTTTTATCTGTGTATTATGCAAGTAATGCCTATATTCTGGTCTATATCACCCATAATGCAGTGCACCCACAATCTATTGAAAATGAGCACACTGCAACTTGGAGGATAGTAAAGAAGAACTATATATGTAAAAGGGATTATACCCTTGTACACCTAAACCTAGAAGTCCTCTTTGTCTTTATTGTATTGTTTAGTAGATATACCTAATAGAGCTCCTAAAAAGCAATCAATTGCTGTAATAGTACCTACAATCTGCTCAGCATATGGAAAACCCCAAATACTTGCTAATGCAAAATAGAGAGTACCTATTGCAGGTAAAAGAATCTGTGCTATCCACTTCAATACATCATAGGTCTTGTTTGACATCAACATATGTACTCCTCCCTTCTATTTACTTTAGTTACAATTTTTATAATCAGCTTATTGATGTTTGTTAAATTGTCATATCACACCAGCAACAAGCTTTATAATTCCTATTACTATTGTAGTAACAACAGCTATAGCGACTCCCATAATATATCCCTTGTTCTTATCATTCTTTTCATATAGCTTATCTATTTCTTTCTGCTGTTGTTCATTCTTATTTTGTAAGCTATTAATCTCTAACTTTAAGTTTGATATATCAACACTATTGTCATGCATCTGATCTTTAATCTCTTTTACTGACTCTATAAGTTGATCAAGCTTTGTCTCAATGACTTCAGCTATATAATCTGCATTGCCTCTACCTTGTTCTCCCACAGGTCACACCTCCTTAAATAGCATCACTATATTCTGAAAAGTACTGTTTCCATATATTGTTATATAGTCCTAAACTATTCTTAGTGTTTGACCTGTAAACACTTGATGAGCTATCAAATTCAATCTTTGCTCCAGTACCATCCTGAAATGATTTAATACCATTGCTCATCATTTCACCCTCAGTAGTCTCACTCAACATACATTCTCTCAACCCTTGTAATATAATGCCTATTTTTATATTATCTGGACACTCTAATACATCACCATATTTATCAATTCTAGGAAATTGCAGGGTTTGATCTTTATTCTGTTTAAATCCCTTGTATAACATTCCATCATTATCATACATAGCTGTATTACCAACTATTAAAGTTGACTTATCATCATTAGATAAGTTACTCCAATATTTTCTAATAGGATTATTACTCATAAATCTGCTAGTTATTAAACTATCAGCTTCAGCTATATCACAATATGCATTTACACCTACTACTAATGACATAGTTCTTACCTCCTATCATGTATTCTTTATATATACTTGGTCTAAATTAGAAACATCATAGAGTTGATCACTTGAAATCAAGTTATTATTAATAGTCATACCACTCTTAACATAGACATAGTTATTAACTACATTGTATGTAAGTACTTTTTCATCTTTAACAATTATGAAGTTTTCTGACTTAGGTAACTTGTAGACTTTACAATAATTTGTAGTTTCAACTACAGGAGATGTTCCACTATATACATACATTGTAGAACCTAAAGGAGCTGTTACATAATTGTATGTACCATTCAATAACTGACCTAACTTAACAAATGAGTTTGTTCTATTTACACCTATGCTATATAAAATGTTATTGTGTACAAAGTATCCACGACCATAACTTGCATAAGCATTTGTACTTATTGTTGATAATGTGGTTCCATCAAATTTCCATATATATGCATCATATGTCTGTGCATTTCCACCAAAGTAATAAATGTAATCATCTATTGTTATAGGAATAGTGTCACTCTTAAATCCTGTAACAGCAGTGACCTCACTCTCTACTCCAGTTGATACATTTATCTTATATATCTTGTTATCACTATTTGTAGCCTTATGACCATATACATAACCATCTAAGTAAGCTAAACTATATTGTCCACTTATATTAGTAGCCACATCTGTAAATGTTTTATTAGCAATGTCAATCTTATATAATTTACCTGAGTTTGCACCTGTTACATATAAGTAAGTCCCATCAGTACATATGCCTCTTGCATATGTAGCATCAGGACACCTAAATGAAACATCCTCTACCAAACCATCTGCAGCACTCCAGTAACTAACTTTAAAGGGTCCATCATTAACCCATACAAGCTTATCACCTATTACACATCCGCCTATTCCATCACCATTTACACGATATTCATACTTATTATCAGTATCTATTAATGTAAATGTATCTGTTAATGGATCATAAGTATAATGACTATTATTACTAATGATGTGTATTACATTATTAATTACTCCACCCCAGTTCTGGTTCTGCAAGTTTGAACCACCCGGTTTTGAAAGATTAACAACACTGCTATATAAATCTAAACCATCAATTTCCACTTCTTTAATACAGGTAGATATATCTGTATCACCTGAATACATACCTTGTATTCCTAAAATTGTCACGCCATTCTTTATATTCTGAGCTATTATATTTTGATCAATTGCATTAGTAACTGCTTCAACTGTTACTGTATCTAAACCATCATAGCCTTGATCAGCTTGAACCTGCTGTTGACTAGTTGATGGAGCTATTGTCTTATTTTGTAAGTTTACAACTCCTCCACCTGACTCAAGTGTTCCCACTATGCCTAAAATATTTATGTCCTTTTTAATATTCCCAGGTACAATGTTAGAATCTATTGCACTTGTAACAGCCTCAACTGTTACATTACCTAAACCATTATATGTAGGAGAATCAGGAGTAATTGTCTGCTGACTTGTTGTTGGTGTTACTGTTTTATTTTGTAAATGAGGAGTTTGAATTGCCCTTATAGCAGGAGCATAAGTATCTCTATCAGATTGTGTAGGGCTTTGTCCTTTATCTATAATTGCTCTGTAGATATCCCCAAAGTCATCATTATCAGCTTCTACCTGTGTATTAAGTACAGATATAGTATTATGCTGGTTTTGAATCATATTACTTGCATCTACAATTGTTTGTACTACACTCTGCATAGTTGTTACTCCTTTAAATATAGAGGACACCTAATTTATAGGTGTCCTCTTATGTGTGTCTGTTTGTTTAATTAATCACCGTTGTCTGCAGGAGCTTCTGCATATACATCACACTCAACTGCACTCTGCTCTGCTACCAACAGGTCTTGTACTGTTACACCTGACAAGGTGTTTGTCCAAGTGTATCCTGTATTGTTATCTGTAATGGTAATGCTATCAACATCATAGGATAAATAATCAACAAGATTATCTGCACCATAAATGCCACTTAATCTATCATCTGCAGGGAATAGATTTAATAGTATTGTAGCACTATCATTCTGCTCAGAGTTACTTACAAGTATGTTACACGGACTAATTGTAAGATTTGCAAGAGAAGGTTGAATACCTGTACTAGGTGCAAATGCTTCTATTTTCAAGTAGTCATCTTGAATATCTTCATCAGTATACTTAAATGCCTTGATTCCAAATTTACTTGGTAATGCTGGCTCGTGATACTCAAGAGTTCCACTATACTGATCAGCAACTGTAGCTTCTTGCAAGTCTGCAACTGTTAAAGTATCTGACTCTACACTCCACTCATACTGATTATAAATCTTATCTTCGCCTTCATCATCATCATAGTAGAAGTTTCTTAATACTATTCGTCTTACTTTATCAGTGCCTGTTACACTATTAAATATCATAGCAGGAGCACCTACTACCCACTCACCAGATGTCTGACCATCTTGAAGACCTAATACATCATAGGTATAAGCACCTGAGCCTGTTTCAAACTCAAACTCAATACCTAATTTATTGATGTCCTGAATCTTATCATCATCAGCTTCTACCTTAATGAACTGAGTACCATCATTTTTACCTGCTGTTATTGTAAATGAAGCTGGTATCTGTGGTGGCTGTTCAATTTCTTCATAGGAGCCTGATTCAACTGTCTCAATACCATTTTTGATATCTGCAACTGTTATCTCATCTAGGTCTACTTCCCACTTATATCCAACACCATCAATATATTTAATGTCACCATTACTGTCCACATTTGTAATATCAACTGGACTTATATTAGTGGCATCACTAATATCATCAAGTGTTGATCCAAGTGTAGCTGACCAAATATGATTAGAACCAGCCTCTTTTTCTAATATCAGACTGACATAACTTTCAGCATCGTTGTACCAAAAGTCTACCTTAAGGTTTTCAATATCAGTATTAGGTGATGGTTCATATACATCTGTATCAACTTCTACAGTTGTTACACCATTATCACTGACAGTTCTGAAATTTAATGAATCAGGTATTGCTACAGGAGCAGCCTCATCATTAAACCTTAGTGTTGTGCTACATTCAATGGTGTTAACTTCTTCACCTATTGTAGTTTCAATCACTAACTTCTGAGGATATAACTCACCAGAGGAGTCTTGAACCTTAAATACACCATTCTTATCAGGATCATTAATGATAGAAACAAGACCTGTACCTGCTGAAGGTTCTAAACCAACTCTGACATCATCATAGTTAGACCAGCTATCACAATTGAACTTAACTGCTAAGAAATATCCATCACCTGCAAGAGGCCCAGACTGTGCAAGTCCACCTTCAATGAAGTAAAGATTACCATCAATGAAAGGAGCTCCACCAGATATTCCAGATGACATATTTCTCTGCATTGCGTTTACTGGCTTGCCAAATAGTGTAGTGTTAGGGTTTTCTGGTGCAACGCTTATAGTCGCCCCAGGCTCAGGACCTGGACCAGGTCCAGGTCCCGGTCCAGGGCTTACTGAAAAGCCACAATAGCCTTAACAACGCCTTCAGGCATAATGGTCTTAGTACCAGATACAAGCAGTGCTCTTACTAAATCCTTGAAGGATTTCTCAGAACGAAGTGCCTCAAAGTTCTGTAACTGATTTGCCTCAGTTGTAAACAGAGGATGAGAAGCAACAACCTGATCCTTAGACCCAGTAGTCTGAGGAATGTTATTGGTCTCATAAATCTTAAAACCGTAGAGATTTCCAATATAACCTGCTACTAAACTATCTTCAGAAGTAGGAGCAGCAATATTGATGTAAGGATCAGCAAGCAGATAGCCAGTAAAGTCAGAACTTGCAGCCAGCTTACGTCCATCCTTAGGTACATTAGCCTTATCCATAAGTGCTTTAAGTTTAAGAACTACCGCCTTAGCAGAAGCACCATCTGTTACAGAAATAGGTGAAGCATCAGACCCATAAACATTGTTACCAGTAGCAGCACCTGCAATCTCCGTAAAGGTAGCAGTATCAAGGAAGTCAGCAATCTTATATGCCATTCTTTCAGTGTAAGCACCCATAAGAGCACCTGCATCTTTTGACTGAACCTTGTCAACATCGTCCATCTCAACTGCACAATATTTAATATTGTCAATGTTGAGAGTAGTTGCTTCTGTGTCCATATCCTCATAAGTGATATCTGAACCATCATAGGATCTAAGTGTTACATCACCAATGCGGTTAATCTTTACAGAACCACCACCACCTTGAAGGATCTCACCCTCATAGTTATGGTTAACGAAGTTCTCACCTACAAGTCTCTTTTGTAAGCTTTGAAGTACCTGTGCACTCCAGACAGTGGGTATAAATGAAGCTACGCTCATAATTTTTTCCTCCTATTATAAATCTTTTACTTTAAGTTACCTAACTGACTTAGTATGTTTGGTAAGTCAGCATTTACCTGTTCTTGTGATAGTGCCTTGATTTCAGCTAAACTACCATACTGCTTAACACTACCACCGTTAGTCTGACTTGTTTGCAATGACTGACCAGTTGAAACAACCTTAGGAGCTCCAAAAGAACTACCATATGTAGACTTCAGATTTTCAATCTGTTCATCTAACCCACCAGTTATGTTATAGTCATCATCCATCTGAATATCATCTGCTTTTATCAATGATTTCATACCAAGAACTTCCAGTTCATTAGTTACACCCAAACCATTGATTTTTTCTGAAATTGCATGTGACTTAATAATACCTTGTACCTTTGCTTTTTCTGCAGCCAACTCAGATGTATGTGTTTCTTTCAACTTGGCTATCTCATCAACTAACGGGTTAGGAGCTTCTTTTAACTGCTTAACTTCATTCTGTAACTTTGTAACATCATCATTATATTTCTGACTTGAAACATAATCACCTGTTCCTACATCCTGAAGTTTGATACCAGCACTATCAAGTGCCCCTATTGCTTTGTCATAAGCTCCTTCAGATTCCTTTAGTGCCTCACGTAAAATCTTTTTCCAATCCGTCATTGTCTTTACCTCCAATCTAAAGTTTTAAATGACTTTTCTGTCTGTAGATTATGTATGTTTAAATGACCACACACACGTCAATTTTTAATAATCAATGGAGATATAAAAATACTTATATCTCCATTTTTTATCTTTATACTATTCAATTATATGTAGCAAATAATGCCTTTAATTTGTTTCTTTAGTGCTAACTACTGGTAAATTACCAAGTTCAGGATAGTACATTGCACGATATTCATCAGGTGTTAGAAGACCCAAGTCAACCTCTTTTAATGCACGCTCTCTTTCTGCTGTCTTATCCTCAATTAAACTTGCATCAAAGTTTATAGACATCTTGCAATTCAAATTATAAGATGTTCCAAATAAGTAGTTACTTACATATAGTAATGCTTGAACAATTTCATATATGCCTTTTTCAATACCTAACTGTATCTTACATACATTCCTATAGAGATCACTATTTTCACTAATGACCTCAGTAGCAGTCTTTCTAACACCACCACCAATGCTGAACTTATAATATCCATGACCAAGTCCACATTTAAAGGACAATATATCAAGCACCAACTCTATACCCTCTGATATTTCCTTAGATCTTATTGTTGGATTGAACTCATCTATAGGTTTTCCACCTTCATCACCTGCAGGTGTACCATCACCCATATAGTAGTATAATTGTCTACTATACTCATCATCAGGTACAATTACATTACCCTGCTTGTCTCTCTCTAAAAGGTTTTTGCTATAATATATTTTTTTCATGCTAAACCTGAACTCACCACAGAGAGTATTAAATGCATCATCAATTGCTTTAAGTTCATCAATAGCATCACCATAAGCAGAAGCACCCATAGGAGAGTTAATATCATAACTATTAAGCTGAGGCATTTTAAAACAAGTGAACCAAGGTATATCACTACCTGTATTAAATTCCTTTACAACTGTACTATTATCTAAATAAATGAAGTTATTTATATTACTAGTGTTTAAATCATTAATTTTACATTTCCTATTTACAATCACATAATGCCCATTTTCATCTTTAACATGTAATCTTAATTCCAAGAATTTTTCATCCTTGATTCTATACTCGTCAAGGAATGCAACCTCAAGTATCTTACCATTGTTATCCCAACTTAAGGGAAGTATATGGAGAGCATCATAACGAGCCATCTTAATTTTACTATTGGGTCCTACTACAAGCCTATCCTCCACCTGTAACAGGTTCTCAGCTATAACTTCCATAGCAGAAGTACCTAAACCTGCCATAAGCTCCATTGTCTTATTAATACTATGCCAAAAGTCATTCTGTCCAAGAATACCTGTCATTTCATCATGACCAAGTAAGAACTCTTTTTCTGGTTCGTCCTCAACATTAATAATCATATTTTCATTGCAAGTTAATGAGGCAATATCCTCACTCACACGCTTACCCATATGAAGTCTTGCTTTTTCAATGCTTACATTGTTTGCACCATTGTATCTTTTGACTGTATGATATGATGGTACTCTGCCTCTATACCATTCATAACAGCCTAAAATATAAGAGTTATATATACTATAATCAAATGTATATGCCTTATATCCTAAGCTATTAATAAGTTGTACAATTCTTTTCATATCTAACATAATTAAACCTCCTTAATTAAATGTCTGTCATTACTTTACCCCTGACATATCTTGTATCTCTTATGTTCATACACTCTGCATATCTGCAACAGTCAATGCTATGGTCTTTTCCATCTGGTATCTCTGGAAGTACCTCTTCAGTTTTCTTATCTATTTTGTATTCATAAGTGCTAAATTCTCTCCAAGTATGAGGAGCAATACTCTCATCAATGTAGATATGATTAAGACTCTTTAACCACATAATGCCAGCATATCTACTATCCTTGCCCTTCTTTGCACCTACTGCCCTTATACCAGCATTATTAAGCTGTCTTGTAAATTCAGGTACTGCACTATCTGTATAAAGGAAGAAATTACCTTGCATCTTTCTCTTTATACCTACTGCTAGCTCCTCCATACCTGCTGATCCACCAAGTCTTAACTCGCTTAAACAATATAAATCATTATGCAAATGATCATAGTACCAAGCACCATAATGATATGGATCACTACCACCATTACTAAAGTCTACAGCTCTATCCACCTTGTTCTCTAATAATTTAATATCATACTTCCAATGTGTAATATTTCTAAATACGTTTAATGAATCAGAACCACAAGCAAGTCCTAAATAATACCATCGCCAGTATTCAGTGTTATGTTCCTCACCATAACGTATATCAACCAAGTCAGTAGGGGATATTAACCCAATGTATCCTTGCCTAATTAGTTCTTTATAAGTACAATGGAAAACACATTGTACTAACTTAATGTTATCATCTACTTCAGTTAATATCTCTTTAGTACTTGTTAATGTTTCTTCATCATTCTCATATGATATTAATTCATCACCATCTTTGACATTCTCAAACTCTACATTGAGGAAATGAGAAGTTGACTGTCTAGGGTTATAACTAATAATGCTGGTAAATCCTGTTATATCACCTCTACCAACTGTTGACTCTATATTCTTTATTTGCTTTATATTATTAAAACCAGTAGCCTCTTCAATCCAAAGGATTCCCCAACTTCCACGCTTAGGTTGTAAGCCCTTTAGTTTATCTGCATCATCTGTACCTGTACAAACAATAGATACTTCACTATCAGTGTCATCTTTGTTTAATAGAATGAACTCGTGTTTTGTACTTATATATCTAAAATTATCCCATAGTCCTAATAAATGCATTGCCTTGATAAACACATTATCAAGACGTTTAGATACATTTACTTTATCTGATAAAATACATACACAAGAACGCTTCTTAGTGCATACATATACAATTATTGACATAGCAATGAAGAAGCTCTTACCACTACTACGTCCACCCTTTATAACAATACGAAAATATTTATTATTTAGTATTGCATAAAATATTTTCCTGAAGTGCTTCAATACAAAATTTGAGAGGTTAATCTCTTTCATATAGATCACCCCTCATCATTCATTGTGAACACTATTTCTACTTTATTGTTATCATCAACATTTTTATCTGTATCTTTATCTAATTGACGTTTTGCAATCTCAACTTTCCATACTTTGTCATATGCAGCTATCTTAGTATTATTATCTATATTCTCATCATTTAAGACTTCACTCATTCTTTGTTCTGCTAACTCAATTAAACTTAAGTTACAGAAATATGCCTGACTCCACTGGGGGTCTGCACCTATGATCTTACTCACATTAGAAGGGTGTGAACTCATACCCTCAAAGACTGTAGGAAAATTATCTTGGAGATAATTATATAAATCAGCAAATGTGCTATCCCTATTCTCTTGTCTAAACTTCCTAATACCAGCAGTGACAGCAATATATAACCCTTGCATCTTTGCCTTTTCTGAATAGCTCTTATGCCCTCTCATCTTGTTAACACTATTCATATCAATATTCTTATCATCCATTAATAATGACTTTTTAGGTGTTCTTGATGAAGGACAAGGAGTTACTGCAAGTTGACCAGCTCTTTTATTTCTGTTATCCCTTATTTTCAATTTGTTCTTTTTATTCATATATTGATCACCACCTAAACACATATTGAGTATATTGAATTACTATTTTAATCGGGCAAATGTTGTAAAATAGGCAATCTCAAAAATTACAAAATGATATACTAAGTTTTTTGAATTGTTATCATATGTAGCCTATAGCTACAGTGAAATAATGGAAGTGCTTTAAACATATACTTGCTTATCCAAATTCACCAATAGTGCTATGCTATACTGTATCAATCATTTTCCTCTATGCTTATCATTTAGTGAAATATGATAGTAGGATTTTTCTCCCTTTTATCTGCTCTGAACATATGTTTGCATAATGTATCTACATAAAATAATAAGAGCTATAAGTCTTTTGACTCATAGCTCTTACTATAAAAATTATTGTTCTTAAATCAGATCCTCTATTTCCTCAAGTTCACATTCAAGTCTTTCAATCTCATCTTGAAGATTATCAATCTCCTCTTGATCAAGTGTATCTTCCTCGTCTACAAGTCTTTTGTCAATATATTCAAGTCTCCTACGTATTTCATCCTGTGCTTTTTCTAACTGCTCTGGTGTATATTTCTCATACTTGTTATCCATAATTAAACTCCTTCTTTAAATATTGTCTTACATAAGTCCATATAGTTTCTTTTTAAAACTTCATGCTTTAATAATAGTTCATTATATTTCTTTTGTAGTTCCTCATCAAAATCTGTTACTGTACTATTATCATAAATTTCAACAGTTACACGTGTGTCTGATGTCTCACTATTTAGTTCTTTGATGTGTGTCTCTGTATCTATTCGTTCATCACTGGAAAATATTGACAACTCACCAGTGTTCTTATCAACTAATACACAGGTGTCATCTGACATTTCTGAGCCATTATATAAAATACTGATCATATAGACACCCCCTAAACGTTATTGTCAACGTAGTTATTATATTTCTTGCGTATATCTTCTTCTCCATATCCGCTTAACTCACTTAATTCTTGAAGAGTCCATCCAGATTTTATGCACATATAAATCTGTCTTGGTGTCAGTGAAATCTGACTCTTATATTTATTATTACTTACAACAGTCTGCTTTTTTAATATATTGTTGTTAATCACATTTAACTTGTTATTAACTAAGTTGAATGAATTAACCAGATAGTTCTCTAACTTCTTTTCAAAGTCTGAATTCATAAGCTAACCTCCCAAAATTTTATTGTTATGTCTGTAAATGTTTTAAAATCAAACTCTGTATGATCTCCACTAAATAATATTTTATAGTCTATGTTACTTATGATATATTCATAATTTTTATATTTTTTTATTATGCCAATATTATTTTTACAATATTCTATTATTTTTCTACTTGATGTTCCTATTACTATTTTATAAGTATAAAAATATATGTAATCCACACCATCACAAGGATTAATATTAAATTGAATTGCTCCATCTTCAGTTATATAATTATATTCATTCATAGTTGATATCCTAATAATCAATGATCTCATCATCAGTATCATCTGCTTTATTTAAACTTGCTTTGTATCTTCTACATATTCTTTGTATACTACTAACTGAACAGTTTAAATAATCTGCAGTCCTTCTTAATGAAGTCTTCTGCCTCATATCAAATATTTCTTGGTCTGTAAAATCTCTAATGTTTCTCTTTATTATTCCATCTTTAACCTCAATACCTCTACTGTTCATTAATTTATCCAACCTAGCCGTTATATTGTCTACCTTCTTAGTTACTTTATCTAATTCAACCTTTAAATCAAGTCCATCACTATTATGCCTCTTTAATTCTTTTGCAAGTTCTTTTTGAATGTTTAGCAACATTTCTAACTTGTTATTAAGTTTTTGTATCTCTTGAACATCCATAATGTATTACCTCCTGACCACCTATTCACAATAACTATAGTTAAACTTATTTATGACCTAGGTCATCACACATTTTATATTCTCAAAACTACTCTTTTAAGTCCTTGAACATATTTTATATTCCTAAAAGACCAACCTCTTGACCAACTCAATGTATATACATCAAGTCAGTCAAGAGGTAACAGCCTCATTATCTCCGAGGTTTCAACCTACCACTTAAATATGCATCTTCTACACCGTCACTATAACTGTCATAATGTTTATGACTATCTTTTCCAGCAGATACTACTTTACCTGTGACTATTACTAATAATATCCAAGCTACTAATTTTATAAAACTGATTCCTGCTATCATAATGTGTTCCTCCTTATTCTCCAAGAGCGGGACACCTCATATGAGGTGTCCCATTAAAAATGGATGCATATGATAAACTACCCAACACAGTAGTTTGTCAACTTAGTATAGTTCTTATCTAAATAAGCTTTAAGCTCTTTATACTTCTTAAGTTGATATAGCTCTTTGATTTTGCTATCCATAGCTGAGAACCTGTAAACACCACCTGTAACCTTAGCTATCTTTTTAATTATTCTGCCCATACCTATATTCTCTGATTTTAGACACCACTCTAAATTGTACTCGTGTAAGTCATAATCAATTCCTAAGTGCTGAGCTGTAACCATATTGCCACAACCATCCATAACATTGATCTCTAATGCACAATCAAATGTTTCTGGTAAGTCATCTGCTAAGTACGCACAGCATAAACCAATCCAGCTTTCAAGTGTTCTACTACTATTAAAGTATCTACTCACTATTCTTGGTCTTACTGATAATAATGACCCGTCTTTCTTACTATAACTTTCTGTAAGCTGATACTTAAACTTCTTATCATCTTTTGAGTATGAGCCATCATATCTAATCTCAAGTGTATGCCCATTCACATCATAGATTTTATAACCACTTTCCTTATATTCAATTTTATCTATAATGTTGGCTACAAAGTTATCTACTGTGCCCGGCTTAGCGTTCTGATGAAGTTTCTTAAACTCCTCTCTGCTAAGTGACTTAACATCAGTTATCATGCTACTGTTGAGTTCTTTAATACTAATCATTGTTATTACCTCCGTTAGTTGTGCTGTTTTGTTTACCAGTTACATCCATTTAATTATTTAATTTTTTCTTTATTTCACTTATATGTACTTTTCTAGGACATTTTTTATTTTTATTCTGCTCTCAGTAGAAATGCCTAATGTTTTAATCCTTGACTGATGTTGTACCAAATCCCTTGACTTGTATTCATCACCTCCTTGTGTCTCATATATAATTTTGTTTCCTTAAATTTATTTAATTTACTCATAAATAAATATAGAGTCGTTTTTGAGGTATCAGACTATGATCGTAGAGTAATTCAACATAATTTTTCTCGTTATTCACTTGTCAAGGTACATAATTTCTGGGTTTCTGATGTATTATTTTTGGTTTCCTACTATACAAAATGTTGAATTGATGATATAATAATACATTTACACTATTATTATATGAACAAACTATAAGGTTGTAAAGCATTGCCAAAAACGAAAAGGACGTCCACCTAAATGGACGTCCTCGTTACACATGACCCTATACGTATTTTATTTATTCATTCTTAGATGTAGCAGAATTATAACTATAAGTTTTCCAATCTGGCTCATAAGTATCATCTGCTTGGTTTCCCCACATATCCCAGCCTTCTCTATCTCCCCTTGCAAATAACTCTATAAAGGGTCCTTCACTACAAGCTTCAATTAATGGTATGAACTCATCAGGCTTACGACTATGCTCTCTTTTCATTGCTCTAATCAAATTCACCTGAGACCTACCCGGCTGTAGTGTTCTGTATGTATCACTCTTTTTCTTAGTCTTTACTCCAAACAGAATAAGTTCAGTTACGTTCCTAAAGTAGAACCCAACTCCTCTTCCGTCTGGATATCCATCTTTTCTTGTTTTCTCCCACACCAGATTAGTCTTATAAGTAAATCCCCAAGCCTCTAACACAGCAAGACCATCAATCAATAATGCATTGGGTACCCACATATAAAGATGAGCTTCATCTGCTGTGATATCCTTTACAGGTAAATCTTTGATATCCTGCAAAGTCATTGTTGAATATCTTGTGTTCTTCTTATTCTCTGGTGCCACCTTACCTGTCTTATTACTAAACTGCCAAGGTGGATCAGCATATATAGTCTTGTATTTCTTTTTCCCACAGAAGTTAATCAAATTCTGTGCTGTCTCACTTAACTGTATCTCATTCTTTACTTCAATTATCTCCGCCATCTACAACATTCTCCTTTGTTATTCCTATTGCAAGTATAGGGCAACCTCCTTGTCTTCTACTCTTTAATCTTGGTAGTAACTTACCCATCCAAGTTGTTGAGGCTCCATACTTAGCAAGTATTCCAAACTCCCTAAATTTATCATTTAAGTCAGCAGCTCTTGTTACAATGATACCAACATCAATTACATTGCACTCATAGTACATTCTCATTGCACTTAAGTCTCTGTCAAATGTTTGATCCTTAGAGTTCCACTCCAAGTCAAAAGCTACTCTGCTTTTCACATAGTCTATATTATGACCTTCAAGGAATTCTTTAATTACTTTTTGCTCTGTAGGTTCTCTATTAAATCTAAACTCATTTATGTTTCTGTCATACAATGAAACAACCAAGTCAGCTATTATTTTTGTTTCCTTCCAGTCATAGTCAAACATTATTTCATCAAATTTCTTAACTACTCTTGACTTTGATCCACCACCAGATACAATGTCTATTCTATTTATTTCTATTCTTCTAAGACAGTCTACTATTTCTTCCCATTGTTCAGCATACTCTGATGTGAGTATATCAAGAGCATGTCCAAAGTCATGAAATTCATATCTTTGTAAAAGGTCATCTGGTATAAAGTCTACACTTTTCATACACTACACCTCCAACAATACATACTATTCCACATTATAGCACCTATTGCTGGCATTGTGTAGTGTTTATGCTACCATTATTTATCCAGATTCCTAAACTTAATTATTAGTAATATCACCTCCAATCCAGCTATGATACCTACCACTAAGAACACCAGTACCAAAATTACTATAATAGTAGTTAATACTATGCCTAATTCATACATAAAAACACCTCCACTAATTTAGTGGAGGTATTCTAACGCTGTATAAAGGTAAAATCAATAAGTTACTGGTATACACCTATACAACCATTTTATTTCATTCTTAAACACTTGCACTGTTTCACCAAATACAGACCTCTCATCAATCATAATGTAGTATTCATTATCCTCTAACAGTCTGCCTCTTAATTCTGTGCCATTCAACATTTCCACACATATCTCATTACCAACATTAAATGGTAACTGCATTGTCATCATTGGAGTTTCTTCCTGTCTCACTATATTCAACATTGTTATCACCCACCCTTTTAAGTAAATTATAAACTGTAGCTCTTGTTACACCTAGTCTCTTACTTGCCTCTGTCACTGTCATAGTCTTATTTGCTAGTCCTTCTAATACATTTTTAAGTAGATCATTATCATATTTCTTTGCCTGTCTACCTTTATATTTGCCAGCCTTCTTTGCTAATTCAATACCCTCCATTGTTCTCTCATGATTTATTTCCCTCTCAAACTGATTTATTGCAGCCATCAATGTTAATAACAACTTGCCAGTAGCACTACTTGTATCAAATTGCTCTTTATTAGAAATAACAGTGACTCCTTTATTATGAAGTGTTTCTATTGTTTCTAATAAGTCCTTAGTACTCCTACTCAATCTGCTAAACTCACTTATATAGAGTTCATCACCTTCTCTTAGAAAGTCCATCATTGTTTGAAACTGTGGTCTATTAGTATCTTTTCCTGATACTTTATCCATAAATAGTCTCTCAACATTATACTGCTTAAGTGTTTCTAACTGTCTGCCTTCATTCTGTTCAATAGTGCTTACTCTAATGTATCCTACTCTCATTTACTTATCCTCCTTAAATCTGTAGTTAGCCTCATTAATGAAGTGTTCTATTATATCAGTTAGTTCTATTTGTGCCTTACATATTAGTTCTTTACTGTACATCCTCTTAAACACTCTGTTATCATTTGAAAACTTGATAAGTATAATACCCATATTATTGATTTCAATGATAATGTCTTTGTCATTACAAATATCAATTAATGCCTTTAATTCTTCCATTTCTGTGTTCATCTTTGTATCCTCCATTTCTGTAAATTATGACCAAGCAATTTTTACACATTGCTCATATATAAAAATAGACCCTGTTTTTATACATATTTTACATACTATTTTTATATATATAATTTATATCCCTATATCATTATTATGCACTTTATATAGTCCAAACACTTTTCAATATGTCCTGCATATACTCTGCCATTCTGTATACTGATTTTTCATATTGCTCTGAAACTGTTTTCTAACTAGTTTATTGTAGCTTCATTCTGCCTATTAGAATTTTTCATACTGTTTCTGTAAAAATCCTAATCTGCTTATTGTTTTCTAACTAGTTTGACCATATAAATACAATCTGTATTATCTTAAACAGTATGCTCCTTTAGTCTCATTCCATTCTGTATGTGGAAATTCCTAATCTGTATTTTGTTATTTTCTATTAAGTTCTCTATAATAACTTGTTATGTACTCTTTAATAATTTTCATTCTGTATCGGAGACAACCATACTGATCAAACACCACCCTAAAAATACCCAAATTAGGTATCTAAATTTTTTATTATCTGCATCAATGATTTCCAATCTGCATCTGACCCACACTTCCATTCTGTATATCTGAACACCCATTCTGCTTATATATACAAATAAAAAAGCCTATGAGTACACTCACAGGCTCTTATTTCAAACTCCAATAGGTAAAATAATTTTCCTAATCTGCATATTCAAATATGTAAAACATGGGTAAAAGTAAAACAAAATAGCCCTCAAACCTTATAAATACTACATTCAATGCATCTACTCAACGAGGTTGCCGTGGCAGATAAATAGTATTCTGATCTTTCCCATAAAACCTTGCTATTCTCCTTGTTTTCCCAGTGTTTATCATACTTCTGGCAAACTCCACTTAATACCTAACTCTGTATTATTTTATCATAAATTGTTATAAATTGTTGCTGAAAAGGAGTAAAAATATAGGTAAAGGTAAAAAGTTTTACCTTTAAGGGGGATAACTACCTATACTATGAGTAGTCATCCTCGCTATCAATTTTACCCCATATTTCATCAAAGTTAGTAAACTCCTCTGGATGTTCATCAAAATCCTTGTAAGCAGCCTCAGCATTAGTATCTGTATAGATCTTCAAAGTAGTTCTTACATCCCCATGACCAAGTAAATACTGTGCTGTCTTTACACTTATACCTCTGATGTACAAGTCAGTAGCAAAGGTATGTCTACATATATGAGGAGTAACTTGAGGCATTTCATATTTAAACAATCTATCATATTTATTCCAAGCCCACCTAAAGAAACTCTCAATGTTATGAGCCACATTAGGATTGCCATCTTTATTAAATGTAATAAACCCTGACACCTTATCACCTGTATGCTTGTTTCTATTATTGTATTCTACTACTTGCACCTCTTTTTTCATTACAGGTCTCTGATCTATTAATATCCTGAACTGTTCCTCTAACTCTGGTGTCAATCTCAAATCCCTTAAGCCTGTCTCAGTTTTTAATACTGTAGCCTTGAAGTCATCTTTATCATGTCTTAACTGATGTCTTACATGGATTAGTTTCTTGTCAAAGTCTATATCATCCAAAGTTAAACCACAAAACTCACTGACTCTTAAGCCTGTTTCAAACAGTATATAGAAGAATGGGTAATATTTACTATAATGAGCATCATTCTTAATATAATTAAGGTAGAACTTCTTCTGAGTAGTTGTCAAAGCAATCTTTTTCTTGTATCCTACATTCAAATGGTTCTTTAGTTCAAACTCAAAAGGATTCTTAAGTAATATATCATCGTCTACTGCCATCTGAAAAGCTGGTCTTAATACTCCCCTAATATTGTGTATAGTACTATAAGACTTGTGCAAGTCATTCTGCAAGTAAGTTAGAAATGCTATTGCATCTGATCTCTTGATCTTATCTATCTGCCTCTGATAGAACTGTGACTGTGTCTCAAGGAAGTTAGTTACTGTTTTATATCCTTTTAAAGTACTGTCTCTCTGACCCTTCTTTGTCTCTAAATATTTAGATACGAGCTGTTCTACACTCATATTGCTAATACCAGAGGATAAACCTAACACTGTCTTTCTTACTATCTCTGCCTCCAATTCCCTCAATGCTGGCTTTAATTTCTTACCATCAGGTAGTCTATCTGTTTTTTCTAGCCTCCAACTATACACATAGCACTTCTTGTTTGTTATGCTATTGACATATGTGAACATATAACTCCCATCTTTCCTTTGCTGTTCACCAGTTCTGAGGACTCTGCCTCTGTTATCTTTTCTTATTGTTTGTTTAGTCATTGATGTATCCTCCTTATTATATTATGGGTAAGATATGATAACGCTGATAGAGTAAAGAGTAAACCCTATCAGCAGGTAAATCATATTGAACTGCAACTATCTAAATAATCCTCAAACACAAATCTCTTTATCAATGTCCTATTACCATTCTTTATTGTATAGTTATTATAAGGATCCAACTTGATCATGTTCCTCAACTTGCTCTGACCTATGTTGAAGTACTCACTTGCCTCCTCTATTGTCATCAAGTACTTATCCTTAACATCTATGTGTATCTTAGGTTTTTCAGGAGTTGATTCAGGTTCTGAAGGAAGACTATTAAAAAATGCGTTCCATTCATCCTGCTTATCCACCTCAAAAGGTATGTCATCGAGTAATTGTTTGTTTTGTTGGCTCATATTCATAATGAGTACCTCCTTCAATATTAAGATACTCATCTATATCTATACGGGTCTTACATAGTCATTGATGTTTTTAGGTAATGTGTCTGAGTTTTCACTGAAAAAGGTTAATGATGTGTTAATGAGTCTAAAGATTTGTTGATTATCCTCAATGATGTGATAATGTATTCGCACCATCTGTCCAATGATGGCGCGTAATCTATAAAAAGCTTTATTTGTTTTCGTTAGAGTTTAGGCTGGGTTTTATTTATATAGATTTCATTTTTACTCTCACTGTGGGGGTGTAACAATTATATATACTTTATAAGTCGTTTTGCAGGTCTATGTACTTTTACTAACTAGTCATTCCATGTATGTATAGGCATAATAAAAGTAGCTGAATGTGTCCACCCAGCTACTTAAAAGACCTATGTTAAACTATAATGTCAGATATGCTTAACTCTATCATGCTCCTCTGCTCTCTTTGCAGAGTTCCATGTAGTCATATCACCTACTAAGTATCCTGTTATTCTCCTAATACGACTAAATGATACTCCCTTGCCTCTCTGCTTCTCTGTTCCAAGTCTACTCTCATTCATATTCTGTACCTCCTTATTTTTTTAAGTATTTACTACTTGCATATCCTGTGTACTCTACACCATCTATAACTGCTACAACATATAGCCAAGGTGTTTTTTCATATTCTGTATAGTATCCATAACACTTAACAGATGTTCCTTTTTTCATAACAACTAATGACTTATTATCCTTACCAGCATCATTTCTCATATTTAAGCTGGTAGTTACTTTATATGTGCCTGAATAATTTTTATCATATGACTTAGCACTTATACTTGCAGTGACCTTTTTAATCACATTAGACTCTTTAACAACCTCAATAGTCTCACTCTCATAATTAGGACGTCCATATCCTGCTATTGACTTATTATTTAATGCATAACATTTTTTTCTTACACCACCACCATTTGCTATTACTCTATTAGCTGATGATGTATTACCCTCAATAGTGTACACATTATTCTTATCCACCTTGTAAACTAAACCTGTATGATGTATTCTCACACTGTTCTTAAAGAATATCTGATCTCCAGCCTTAGGAGTTGTGTACCATCTCTTATTGTTTTTGTACATCTGTGCAGAAGTAGGAGTATAAGCACTCCAGCCACCTAGTAAGTTCTTTGCTATTTTAATTCCATCAGTAGCACCATATTCATCAATACATGCCTTGACCATACACCAATCAACGAAGATATCACACCAATATACTCCGTTATCATATGGTTTACCTACCCACTTTACTAAGTCTCTACTATACTTAGTAAAGTTATTGCTACCTGCATTAGCAATCTTATCATCAAGGTTCTTATTAGATTTTTTCTCTAGGTAGCCTTCTTCCATCTCTGCTATCTTAATTACTTTAGAAGCTCTCATACAAACACCTCCTTGAAAAGAAATTTTCTTCTATTCAAAGAGGTGTAGTTTATCTGGTTATTACATTATGTAGTTATTTATTATTTTGAGATAGCATAGTATGCTCCATTGACTTTAACTAGTGCAATATCTGCATCAGCATGATGTTGATTGACTATCTTTAAATACTTAGTGTTACTTTCACCTAACTTAACTGGTATATTACCCTCATCATATAACTTAAATCTTCTAAATGATCCTCTTACCTTTATTATAAGTGCACCAGATGAACTTCTAAGTACACGATTAAAGTTTTCTTTCCAGTTATATGACATTACAAAATTATTAGTTGTTATTAGATATGTTATCTGATAGCCATCTTCATCTTGATTATGTCCAGATCCCTTAGCTACCCAAAATATATTATTGTAATCAAACTCATATTCTGAGTTCTCTATTTGTATATCAGTGAGATAATTCCAGTTTCTGAATGCATTAGCTCCAATGTATGTAACATTAGGTCCTATAGTAATTGCTACACCATGATTTGATATTTGACTATTATATCCCCTGAATGCATTTTCACCTATATATTCTAATTCAGTCCTAGGTAGTATTACTTCACTTAATGCAAGTTCAGCAAACATATTGTCAGGTATATTTCTTGTTCCTTTTATCTCTATATCTGGCTGACGTATACCCGGTTCATAGAAAAATGTTTGTGTACTTGCAATAAATTCTGGCCAGCGTATATCTCTAACACCTCTTGTTATTGCTTGAGCCATATTTATTGGCCCTAATGAAACATCAATTATAAATGCCCATCTATAAGCATCCAAGGCTGTTACATACATATATTCTATTGTATAATCACCTGTATACTCACGAGCTTCTACATCTGTACATACACATGGTACTACAACTCTTGAAGCTATAATATTATTAATGTCATCATAATAACTTGGTGCTGATTTTATTAGTACTATTTGAGGATACCAAAAGTTAAAACCGCCACCAGTATTTAAACCTTCTGTATGTCTTGTTGTTATTGTATTGTAATAGTTGTCATTTACTTGAAATGATACTTCATAGCAATCTGCATAAGTTATGGTTGATGGTAAATATTTATCTTCAAATTCTTGATCTGTCATAAAAACACCACCTTATGCATTAAGTACTATACAAGCAAAGCCATCTGGAGCATCACTAGGTATTCCTGACATAGTTTCATATATAGGAAATATAACACCGCTTTCATAAATAATCTTCTGTACATCAGTAGTACCAGATGGAGATGTTATATATTGCTGAATCTTATCATCTATGTGTTCATTGATATCAGTATCGTTTAATACTGTATCTACAACTGTTTCCTTGACTGTCTCCTCATCAATAGTGAAACATAAATATAATCCAGTTTTTTTAAATCTTATTGTCTGGTTCTCTCTATCATAATTAAACAGACTCAACTTAACATTCTTAAGCTTATAATTATCTCCAACTTGCACTATTGTATAGTCATCAACATAACCATCTTCATATACAAACTTAGGATAATATACAAATGTCTTATGTACTATTACTGGATTTGTGTTAGGTGTTTCATTTTCTTCCAAATGATCATCATTAGGTATTTCCTCTAATGTCATCTTGCATACACCATACACATTATGTCTTCCATTAGTATCTGCCTGCTGACCAGGATCTCTAAGATTAAGCTTCAATTTTATATAGCTTACAACCTTATCATCAAAGTCCCTACTTATATGAGCAGAGGAATTAATAGGCATCACTATTGCTTCACTACCACTTGTATTATTATAGTAAGCACCACCTAAAAATACCCAAGCGTTATCATCTCTTTGAAAATATGCAGTACTATCAAACTTCATATTCTCTTTGTTTATTTCTCCGTCAAATGCCTTAGACATAATTATCCTCCTATCAACTATTAGGTGTATATCTATCTATTATGTGTTGAAGATTTGTAATTGCTGTATACAAATAATAATTATTAAGACATATCTGGTTTTCTTCAGATGTTATATCAGGATAATCACTAGGTTGAACACTAATACCAGACATTGCTTCAAGTAATAAGTCATTGTGTACTGCTAAGATATCCTCATAGCTTCTTTCTGTTTCAATTATCTTAATTAAACCTACCTTAGACCTGTAGTTAGTTCCTAAAGTCATATCAATACTTATAACTTTGTATATCCCCTGCAGATTCATACTGCTACCAATGACTTCAACATAATCACCAAGCTCCATTCTAGGATTTATGAAACCTTCAGCATATATCTGACTGTTCTTCATACTCATTATGTTGATAAGACCATCTACATAAGTAGGTATTAATTCACTTCTAAGTAATTTATTATCAATCTCAACAATATAATTCTTGTCATTGTCATCTTTGTATTTTTCTATTGTGTTTATATTTTCTTCAATGACATCACCATAAACAGTAATAGTAGCCTTTGTAGCTGTATCACTGATAATATAAAAACTAACTGAGTCCTTATACCAATAAATCTCACGAGTATAAGCTGTTCCATCCTCACACTCAACTTCAATAGTATGTATATCAAATACATTACTATCATTTAGTTTTATATCCTCAAATAAGTTTAAATATTTATTCTGAGGTGGATCAAAGTCAGCAAAGTCATCATTCTTATATAACTGAACATCTGACATCTTTAACAATTCTTTATTACTATGGGATACTGACTGAGTATAATTCACTCTAACGCCTGAATACTTGCCTATATCACCAGTCTGTGTTCCATAGTTAAGTAGATTCTTAGTACCATTAAGCTCCCATAATACATTTATATTGCCTTGCTTATTCAATAAAGGATCAGCATGTAATGCATTACGTCTATTGATCCACAAATAACTGATAGTATTATTTGCTATTCTGTTAAATATAACTTCTATATTGTCCAAATCAATACTATTAAAATACATCTGCCAAGGATAAGGGTAGTCTTTAAATATTCCATATGAAGTTGACTCTTTTCCTATCTGCATATAACTAGGAAGATTTGAGTTTAATAATCCTCTCAAATTATCTATAAACTGATCAATGTTAATATTATTATCTATATGCATCCTTCTAAGACTAATATTTTTAACACGTGACATTAAATCAACAGCACTAATGCTTACTTCATTACTTGTACCTGCAGAAGCTCCACCCTCCCAAGTATCTACATAATATCTACCCATATTAATAGTATGCACTGGATTATCATCATCCACTGCACAAGTAATATCTATATAGGCAGTATCATTCATATGACCATAGAATCTACTCCGCTCATTTAATGGTAGTAACAGTCCATCTTTAGATACCAATGAAACACTTAATGTATTACCTACAATATTACCTACTATGTCTTTACTATTTCTTGTATAGAGTGCTTCTTTTAAATGAATGCTAGTACAATAATTTATTAAAGAGTCATCAAACTCACTTGTTTGTGTAGGTAGTGTATATTCCTCATGTAATTTAGGAAACACAATCTTTATAGTTGTCTCAACCTTATATACTATGTTCTGCATATTAGCCTCCAATTATTTTTCAACGAACTTAAACACCACATTCTCGTGTAGTTCATCATAATTAGCTCCGCCTTGCCAATAACTATTGTCTCTACCATGTTTTTCTGTTGTGTCTGTACAATTAGCATCAAATGTACTCATAAAATATACTCTGAATGTCTTAACACCCTCAGGTGTATAGGTAGGAACTGTTAAGTTCATAAAGAAGTCCCCACCATTGTTATATCTACCCTGTGTAGCGTTGTATATAATATCAAAATGCTCTTTATCCAAAACTCTATAATGTAGTTCAATAGTTTTCTTTACTCCCTTTAAACTACCCTCAAAGTCAATATTATCTGCTAGTCTTCCACCATCAGATACGTTATTACTACTGAACTTCACTGGTTCACTTATCTCTGGCATTGCTACACCATCTATCTTTATATATCTATCCATTCTTATAGCGCCGCCAAGTAATTTATTATAATATCCCATAATGCTTATCCTCCTTATCAAGGTTTTATATAATTACAGAAAAATTAAAAATTTTTAATATATATGTCTACCCAAGTTTTTGACCTAATGCTTACTTGATTTTTTAACCTATGTAATTACACCTATGAATATGTAATTCTTTATATTTTTTATTGTTAGTCATCTATAAATCTCATAATAAATAATTACACATAATAGACTTTAATTATCAAAATATGCTAATAATCATATGTATATAAATGATTTTGAGGAGAGCTTATTATCTAAACTCTCCTCTGCATCTCTTAATAATTATAAGTTACTGCAACACCACGTGCCTTCATTGATTCAGCAAATATCTCTGCCAATGATAAGTATTCTGCTCTTGTGTATACTGGCTTTGTAGCTTTGCTTATATCAATTACTACTGGACTTCCATCACCTTGTTTGCCATTAATCTTTTCTGCAAGTGCATCCATCCATCCTGTGTTGTTCTCTAATGGTAGTATAGCCTCCCTACCTGCTTCACCTATCATACCTATTGAAGCACCATTTGTTATACCACCTTTTGCATGACGTCCTGAGAACCAATTACCAATTGATCCTGATAAACTAGGAAGATTAAATGACATTCCACTGAATGGATTAAAATTATTAAATGCATTTGTAATTGACTGCTTGATGTTTGAAATCCACTGTGATACTGCATTTATTATATTGTTGAAAGTATTTTTTACTGACTCAATTATTGATGTCAATATTTTACTTACCTCTGCTTTTATACCATCCCAATTTGTTATCACAAACTGCTTAAATTTATTAAATAATGGAGTAAAAGCACCAAATAATAATGATTCTATTAAGTTCACTGAAGCTATAATAACCTCACCACCAATAGAAGCAAGTAGGTTCTTTAAGTTTTCTGGAGTTCCATCAAACAATGCAATAAAGAATGCTTTTACTTTCTCCCAGCCTAACTTCAAATCAATAAGCAGTTTTTCTACCCATATCTGAAGTCCAATCTTTGTAGCTGTTCCAAGTATTTCACCTAATGGTATTGCATCAATAAATTCTCTTATAAGTTTTCCAACATCACTTATAAGTCCAGATTCTTTGACCTCATTCAATATTTTAAGTATAGCATCACCTATACCCTTGACAGCTTCTTTTCCACCTTGATTTTCAAACCAATCTTTAGCAGCATCTATCAAGTTTTTAAGGAACTCAATTATTTTAGGTGTATCTTCTGCCAGTCCACTGAACAGAGTTAATGCAGCATTAAATACATCTGTAAGTATACTCTGCACAGTATGAGCCATCTGATCCTTATCTTCTTCTGTAAAGTTATCAAAGAATCCATGAATGATCTCAACTATTTTTTCTGACATTGTAGTTAATGGATTTGTATCAAAGAACCCACCTAAGAGTTCAAATACACCCATAAACCATTCATATAACATATCTGCAAAGTCCTGACCATCAAGTCCCTCCCAGAATGATTTCCAAGCTACTCCTAAGCTATCACCTAATTCTTTAAAGTCAAAGCTCTTTGCAAATGTTAATAGGAAGTCTACTGCAGTGTTTAATCCTTGTGCTAATGTTGTTCCTATATCCTGCCATACTCTTTTATTACTATTGAAGCCATTTAAGAACCTTGCTAAGCCATCAGCAGCTTTCTTTGCACCTTCTTGTATTTTATCCCAAGGTATTGCTTCTAATTTATCTGCTAACCAATCTGCTAACCAGAAACCAGCACTGTCATACATACCCATATCAAGAAGTTTCTTAAACTCCTCAAATTCATCCTTTGTATTTTCAAGTGCATCATCTAAATCATATAAGCCTGATAAGTCAACATCACTTAGCTTTCCTATCTCATCTGCTATGTCACCATCACTTGACTTAGTATCATTAATTTGTATAACATCATCAAATGAAGCTACTTGTTTCTTTAACTTGTCTACTTCTTTTCCAGACTTCTTTGCATTTTTGCCTATATCACTAACACCCTTGTTAATACCATCAGCTATTGATGTTCCACCTTTATTTGCATTTCCTTTAATATCAAGATTAAACACCTTCATAATATAAGTTAATGCAATATTAGCAAGGTCAATTAGTTTAGTTAATATAGGAGCAATCTTTGCATATAAACCTAATGCAAGCATCTGTATATTACTCTGTAATGCTCCATATGTATTATTAAGCACCATAAGCTGTCCAGCCTCAGTACCTAAAAAATCTATATATCGTCCTTTAATCCTTTCTGAAATTGACATTAAATAATTATATCTTTCTACTTCTGTACCTAATGAGGCAAGTGCTTCTTTTTCTTGCTTTGACATTAACAGGTATAGTGATGATGTTTTTGATATCCTGCCCATACTAACTGCACTACCAATATCATCACTTGCCTTTTTGAAATCACCTGTCATTGCACTTAGGTCATTAGCCATCAAAGTCATATTCTTTGTAGCTTTTTCCATATCACCAGTTGAAACACCAAGATCAGCAGAAGCTGTTATAATGCTTTGCATATCACTTAATACTTGTGTTCCATCCAAACCATAAAGCTTTTCAAGGTTTTCAGTAAATGATATTATATTTCCACCTGCATCTGACCCTAATATTGAGAATGTATTAAAGTATGTTCTTTGTACTTCTGCACCTGCATCTGCAAAGTCCTTCATTGTATCCATTGCATCATCAAGTGCACTTATAAGATCATGTATACCATCTATAAAGAAATCAACACCAGCTACACCTGCATTTAATGCTCCTTCACCAAAGTTTATAAATGCTTGCTCAGCCTCTTTCATTCTGTCTGTTATAACTTTCACTACTGCTATAATTCCAGCAATAGAAGCTCCAGCAATTGCAGCCTCACTAGCAGAAAATCCAAGTGCTTTTGCAAATGACTCTGCTTCTTTATTTGTTAAACCTAGTTTACTACTAAGTTTTTCAACTATTTTTGTATAGTCAGTGGTTTTCTGACTTGCTTCTTCAACATTATTATCTATATTAGGTAATGTGAAATAGTCCTCTAAAAATTTTTTGTTTTCAGCACTAAGCTCTGCCCCATTATTAATTGAAGCATATAACTCATTTACTGTTTTTTCAATTTCTCTAAAGTCTTTTATAATGTCCTGTGTACCTTTATCTACACTATTTATATTCATTGTAGCATTTACACTTATATTAGCATCAACTTTATTAGCCATTGTTAGTACTCCTTCCTGCAAAGAATTTCTTTATCCTATCAATGTTGTCTTCCTTGTGTAATGATCCATCTTCATTCAACTGAGGACACTCCTCAAGTTTACCAGCCAGCATACTACCTATAATCATTGCGTTCATATACTGACTTTGAAGTTCCTGATTTTTATTATTTATGTATCTTTTCTTTAAACCATCAGCATATCTA